>ERZ827043.434-NODE-434-length-54086-cov-7.764876_pt1 | contig 54086 bp, 51 predicted proteins | sample MGYA00519923_ERZ827043 | MGnify/ENA primary metagenome ERZ827043 (study PRJEB31778, sample SAMEA3449251) | human gut metagenome | biome: human gut; feature: human-associated habitat; material: faeces | place: United Kingdom | collected 2010/2012 ... | reverse complement strand
CGTCTTGCCTATCGAAACGTTCTTGCTGCTGTCGGTTGGTATTCTTTATTAGAGAATAATTTTCGCCGCGTTTTGCTCCGTATTGTAACTTTGTACATCAAAATTTTTAATCTGTTGTTTTTTATTCTTCACTAAATCGAAAGCAAAGAGTAGTATATATGCAATTAGCAATTTTTAAAAATATGATCATATTTTTCACAAGCTTCTATTTTATGGATAACTTAAATAAATCGTCCAGCTATTTTATATTTAATTGCATAAAGTATATATTCGTTTCGCTTATTCTCTCTCTAACTATGTACTTTTTCAAAGCTCGCTTTCCGTACATATCATACTTTGTGCCGGTTGCTTTCTTTATAGCTTTTACATGCTTTAACAAAAAGAAATGGTCATTATCAACGATTTGTATATCACTATCCTCATACGTTATTAATCTGCTGTTTTTCAATGTAGTATCCCTAGTTTTATGCTCGATACTTGTCGTTTTTTTGAACATGTCATTTACACATGTACCCGGAATTACTATTACAATTTGTGCATTATACCCATTAATACTCATGTGCATATTAAAGATAAAACCAGTGTATCAAAGTATATCTGCATTAATATTCAACGGGATGGTAAACTTCAACACTGTCATTTGCTTAATATCATTAGGAACAATGACTATCGAGCAGGTGTCTCCATATCACCAATACACAGCCCGAAGGTTCAGAGCTGCCATTATTCCAATTTGTCTAATCATTATCCTATACTGGTGGAGAGCACAAATTTCTAAAAACTATAGGGAAAAGCTGCGCCTTCTCGAAATACAGGCTTTACGCACTTCTAAGTCAGAAGATAAAGCCTATATAGCTAAGCTTAAGGAAGAAAATAAGAGACTGGGTGCTATCGTTCATAAAGATAATAGAATCGTAAATGCTATGGCCGACTCTGTATGCACTTATCTTATGACGACTGAAAAATCGGATATTAATACCCTACGTTTAAAAGGCTTATCTTTGTCTGATGAAATAAACTCAATCAAGACATATAGGCAGGAGCTTTTAAATCAATGTGTACCAAATATAACCTCTATTCCGCAAACAGGATATTCCGGTATTGATGCAATTATTTCTTTTATGACAAAAGAAGCTGCCGCTGATAACATTAATTTGAAATTCAATTTTGATGGTACATTTTTTAATTTAATATATTCCACCTCAAATGAATTGGATCTTGTTCACCTTTTTTCAGATTTATTGGAAAATGCAATAATAGCAACTAAACGTGCCCATGCTAGCTCTATTGAATTATCTCTTCAAATGCTAAAAGGAACTCCAACCATCTCTGTTTCAGATAGTGGAATTCCTTTCAAAATTGATACATATATGAAATTTGGTATTTCCGAAGCTTCTACTCATACAAATGAAGGTGGTACTGGTATCGGTTTACTTGATACCTGGACATTCAAAAAGAAATATCATGTCTCACTGATCATAGAAGAATTAGATAATAACATTTATAGCAAAAGACTTTCGTTTTTATTTGATGGTAAAAATCGATACCTAATTATATCAAGCAGATATCAACAAATACGTTCCTATCAAACTAGGTCTGATTTGCTTGTTATAAGCAGTTCTGAAAATAATGCTACTTATCTCGCACTTTCTTGATAAGCACAGTATAATGGTCTATAGCTGGACAATCAAGATGTCAAGTAATGGACAAAATAAGGAATCATAAACAAGATAGATGCCATATGTATTATTCTGTTAATATAGGATGAGCTTCTTCCCACTCATCACATTTTTGTTCAAGCATAGCAAAGTCCGGTGTCGCTAATCTGACATATCCTATATTCATACGATTATGTATGCGATTATTATAAACTGGATTGATATGCTTTTTAATTATTGTATCCTCATTTTTTCTTACAAAGTTAATCTCTTTTTGAAGTAATGTTTTATATGCCATATCAGGTTCTGCACTCACATTAATCTTAATCAATTCCGACTCTGGCACTGGTATCATATTATTACACTGTATTTTATATTTAAAATTATTTCAATTTTATATTGCATTAATTCAAATTTATCTTTTATAGTTTTTACATTTTCTCTTCCTTCAAGAAACCGTATAACATCTGTCAAATTCTCAAATCCAAGAATTTCTATTCCATCCTCTTTCGTTAATATTGACACCCTATTTTTTTCACATAAATCTATTATTCTTTTTGCATCATCTAACGATTTGTCTCCCATCATCTTCATAGCATGTTTCTCTGAAATTCCTAAACAGCAAACAATTTCATCGATTGATGTATCATATACATTTCTTGCAGTTATAAATTCATCTAATAGTTTATTCGCTGTTACTGGTCCGATTCCTTTGCTTCTGGACAGCCATCCCCAGTACTCATCATTTGAATATATAATCTTCTTCCTCTCTTGTACGAATTTTTTCGTTTTTACGTATCATGTGGTACAAAATTACAATTTTTCTAGTTGTTCATCTTCAAAGCATCCATATAGCCCAAAAGTCTCTTTTGCTGCTCATAATCCAACTGCTGGTATGTCTCAACTACCATTCCAAGTTCAGTATCTTTTGCAAAAACATATGTCTGATTATCCCTGCTTCTGGTTCCAATATGTTCTGCTCCTGACAATAACTCATATGGCGAAATATCCAGCACCTCGCATATAATCAATATCTTGTCACTTACCGGATTAGTATGTTTTTTCTTCCAGTCACTAATTGAACTTTCTGCAATGCCAGTCTTTTGCGAAAACTCCTTCTGACTCATACCTTTTTCTTTTAATTTTTCAAATATTCTGTCACTTATTGTTTTCATATTCAAATATTAATAGTTTAATAATTCACAACTTTTAGCCGTTATTAAACGTTCCTTAATCTCAAGCTGTTTTTTATGTTAACACACTTAATACACAATCTCAATAGTCCGTATATCCAAATTTATTATTTTATAAAAATTTAATAGTGCCTGACCCCAAAGAGATAGCCTCCTGCTTCTCTACGATCTAGGATGCATAGTCTTTGGTGATATTGGTTTTAGGACGGTTTTTGCTACCTTTCGTTCTAGGCATGGTGATAACCTCTTTTCTTTTTAATCAAAATTGTTCTAAAAATCCGGGATAACCACATTCAATCTTAATCGAACTATACTCTTTCTTCATATCGTATTCTTGAATATATTCATTTCTCATCGAATCAATATATTGAATTCCAAAATGAAGTCCTTCTTTTAGTTCATCTTCGTCAACCATGAAAAACAAGTCGATAGATTCTCCCACCGCAATAACATTATTAAATGCTAATCCGCCATAATTGGCCCCCGTATGAACTACTAATGTATTTGCAAAACCATTTCCTATGTTTTTTATGTTTACATTAACTTGCAACTGTTTCTTCTTGTCCTCTTTACTTTTACCTAAAGAAAAGCCGCGGGTTGCTTTTCCACGAGACGCCATTGTAACATTTAGGAACGGCTGAATTGCTGCCTTTTCCTTCTGCTCATCCGACTCCTTATAATAGCGAATAGTATAAAACACACCAATAAAAGCAAGTGTTCCGGAAATCATTCCACCAATAATCCCGCCCCAATATGAAGCTAAAGATCCAATCCACGTTGAGTCTATCGTGTCATTTATAGCTAGTTTTGCAATGGATATCCGTATCAGTGCTTCTACCACCAACGTTAGTAGGACTGAAATGGCAATAAATGCGATTAAAAACCACACAATGTGTCTAATAATTTTATTTTTATTTTTCTTGTCTTTTTGAGGATTATATGGTAAACCAAAGCGTTTAAATGTTACCTTCACAATATACCCTCCATTCAAATACCGTTCTCACACTTAGCCACTATTTCAGCGTTGCCTGCTGCTCACCACGGAGAGGTGTGTAACTTATCAGAGCAGCGTAGGGAGCTACCGTTCCTCGTATATCACAATTTCATCCAGTTTTACAAACGCTTTCTTACCTTCATCACCGCACAATACATCAATCCGCCGATCATTCCACCGACTGTGTTGTAGAAGATGTCTGATAGCTGGAATGTTCCCAAGCGAAGCAATAATTGTAGCATCTCAATACTTACAGAAAAGATAAATGCTATCTTACCGCTTTGCCACAGTATCTTCTTACAGCCGCTTCCAATCTTCTCTCCGAACGTCCACATCACTACTACTGAAAACGGCACCATCATGATTACGTTCTCGATGCACTCGGTGGTCAGTTGCTGTTCACCATTCACTGTCTCCCAGATGCCCCAACCGCCCATAACATCGGACAAAGGATTCATCCACAGCTGACGGTTTAACAGGGTTCGGAACAGAATAAGTGAGGTCACAAAAGCTAAGAAAAACAACTTCCGGAAGAACACACTCTCCTTGAACTTCTGATACCATGTCACCATGGCATTCTTCCAGCCTTTGCCGGCTTCGGTAGGTTCATAAGCATAAAGATAGAAAAACATGGCTAGGAAGGAAAGCAGGAGTGAGAATCCAAACGGTTCATAGAGAGCTGTCAGGATGTTTGTGAGGATTTTGGCTAATACTTTTATTACTTCCATTACAGATTACTGAACAGATCCATCTTATACACACCGTTCTCCAGCATATTCTTGAAACTGTCCTTTACTGCTGCAACGTCCTCATGGTAGGTCATTCCGTACCAGGTGTCGTTAGTCTTCAGAACCTTTACTGACATCTTTCCCTGCTCCAGCAGTTCACCGATGAAGATAGGGATCAGATACTCTGCTTTCAGCGGATTGCCCGGTACCTCCTTCTCAAAGAACTCTTTGAAGCCTTCTTCCAACACATCCAAAAACTCCGGTGTTAATCCCCACATATTCATTGAAACCAGAGAATTTACATCAATCACTTTTCCGTCCGCTTCTGCTCCGGTTGCGGTCTTCACAATATTCTTTGTCTCCACAACTTCGGTCAGGTTGTTCTGCTCGTCCATCTTGCAGATGCCACGGGTCACACCACCGTTATCAGACAGCGTGTTCTTCAGCACGAAGCCAGCCATGCAGGACTTACCGCCGTTCACCAAATACTCATGGACAACCTTGAAACCTTCTTTGCCGTAGTAATCGTCTGCGTTAATGACAATGAACGGAGTATTGATAGCCCTCTTCGCCGCAAGCACTGCCTGTCCGGTTCCCCAAGGTTTTGTACGACCTTCCGGCAGAGTTCCCGGAATATCATTAATATCCTGGAAAGCGTAGTCTACTGTTACGTTATGAGAAGAGCAAATGGAGGCAATACGATCACCAATAACCTCTTTAAACTCTTTCTCGATATCCTTGCGGATGATAAATACTACATGGTTGAAACCTGCCTCAATCGCATCATGGATTGAGTAGTCCATGATGATATGTCCAGCATCATCTACCGGCTCCAACTGTTTAATTCCTGTTCCGAAGCGGCTGCCGATTCCGGCTGCCATGATAAGTAATGTTGTTTTCATCCTCTCTCCTTACGGAACCCAATAATATTCTCCTAATTACCTAGACTATCCTCGCTGTCGGACCCTATCCCTTATTTCACATGCTATGTTCCATCCTATCGCAGATCAAATTAACCTCCTCACGAAAATTCTTCCGATAGTTTTCTAAATCATAGATAGGAGTATTTTCTTTACACTTGTCTGCATAGTCTTTTGTTTTCATGATGTAATGGGCTGGTACCCCCCCCACACTTCTCCGGAGGGTATACTTTTATTCACCACCGCTCCCACTGCCACGATACTATTATCACCAATTGTAACACCTGGTAAAATCGTACTGCGGGCACCAATAAAACAGTTATTCCCAATTCGAATTCTTCCGAATTTTAATGTTCCCTTATACTCATCTTGATCTCTAAAACACCAGGTAGCACCATCATGAGTTATAAAAGCTACATCAAAAGAAACCTCTGTATGATTTCCAATAGAAATCAACCATGGCTCACTACCCCAATCTGGTAATCCAATAAGTCTGCAATTTTCACCTAGCACTACGCCCATCTTGCGAGCATACCGCATCGGGTTTTGGCGCTTCATTATATATTTACATATTTTGTTTATTATGCCCATGATACAGTTCCCATTCTACGCGGCAAAAACGCGTCATTAGCTGGTCTATCGTTTAATTTGTCTGGTTCTCCATGATTTTTCTAATTTTTGTGTCATTACCCCAAATTGCCTTGGAGTCATACGGTCTATCTGGAAATGCTCCATATTGCAGCTTAATTCTATAATCATTTTCCTTAATAAAGCGCTCAACTCTATCTGCCAATTTTTCTGGTTTGCCTGAGCAAATATTAATAATCCCTTGCTCATTTTTCTGACCAACTACTGCGGCAACCTGTGCGCAGAAATCAGGGTAGTCAATAAAGTCATATTGATTTTGACCCAAGGTAAATGGAAACTCTGTCTTTCCTTCATCTACGGCCGCTGTAATCTTTGAGAATATTGAACTGCCAAACTTAGAATTACCAACAATATAATAGCCACGTAGCCACTGGAACACAATATTTTTTTGCTTACATATCATTTGTGTTAAGTCGCGTAATGCGTTCTTTCCAATTCCATACGGAGTCGAAGGATGACAAGGAGTGCTTTCATTTATGCTACCCTCAAAGAAGCCAATTTCGTGCATGCTTCCCATAACAGCAACCTGTTGAATACCTCCATCAACCATTTTTTTAATAAACGCATAGTGCTTAGGAAGATCATCAATATGCGCACTGGAATAGTGAACAAACCCGTCTCTCCATGCCAAATGGAGAAGCACATCAGGTTCGCCAAAGAAACTATACGGGTTATCAACTTCAAATAAATTGCAGGCAATTCTTTCTGCACGCTCATCTACAAACTGGGTGTTAAAATCCGTAGCTACAACACAATGGCCATTATTCAAGATACTTCTTACAATCCCCTGTCCCAGATATCCATTTGCACCAGTCACTAATATTTTCAATTTTGGTTCCTCCTTTAAAATTTGAATGTGTCTTTTAAGCCTATCCACTTCTGATCTTTTTCACTTAGATTTAACTGAGTTCCATCCATGTTATCCATCACAGGAGCCAATGTTGACAAATTGCCTGCGTAGGTCAGTTTATCCAAGCAAATAATGCGGTAGTCCGGGTACTTATCCAGCATATGAAATACAAAGTTGCTTCCAATAAATCCGGCGCCGTCGGTTACAATAATATTCATTATACTCACCTCATTTTTCCTTCCGCTACAGTCTTCAAATGCTCTCCATAAGGAGATTTTCCATAAAGCGCAGCGGCCTCTTTTAACTGCTCCGTTGTAATCCATTTGTATCTATAAGCAATTTCTTCAGGAGCGGATATCATAACCCCTTGCTGTTCCTCAACCATATGAATGAAATCAGACGCTCTCAGTAAACTTTCCATCGTTCCAGTGTCTAGCCATGCAAAGCCCCGATTGAGTAGTTCAACATTCAACAGATTATCCTTTAGATACATATCATTTAAAGTCGTGATTTCCAGCTCTCTTCTGGAAGATGGCTTAACCCTCTCCGCACGTGATGCCACACCTGAAGGGTAAAAATACAGACCGGTAATTGCATAATTACTTTTTGGTGCCTTTGGCTTCTCTTCTACGGACAATACTTTACCCTCCGAATCGAATTCAACCACCCCAAATCTTTCCGGGTCTCTTACATAATACCCAAATACAGTCGCAATTCCTTGTTCTGCCATTCTCTTAGCATTATCCATACTTGCAAACAAACCATTGCCATAAAAGATATTGTCGCCCAGTATCATAGCGCAGGTATCATCACCTATAAACTCCTTGCCAATAATAAAAGCCTGTGCAAGCCCATCTGGCGACGGCTGAACAGCATATGTTAGATTGATGCCAAACTGATGGCCATCACCGAGCAATTCTTTATAACGCGGAGTATCCTGTGATGTCGAAATAATTAGAATATCTTTGATTTCTGCCAACATCAATGTTGAAAGTGGATAATAAATCATCGGTTTATCATAAACAGGAAGCAATTGTTTCGATGTGACCATAGTGAGGGGATACAAACGTGTACCTGCGCCCCCGGCTAATACGATACCTTTCACTTTTTAGTCCTCCTTCGTTTTTTCCCAAATCTCTTTGTCAAAATTATATTTTTTATTACTTGAGCAGAATTTCCAGCAACAATTGTATTCGATGAAACATCCTTTGCCACAACACTCCCTGCGCCAATTGTAACATTATCTAAAATCGTAGGATTGGTTTTACTTCTGTCACCTTCCCCGTTTTTACCAATAACAACTCCCGGCAGCACTGACAAATTCTTACCGGCCTTGTATGGTGATATCACTGCTATAGAGTGCGGGATGTATAACCCCCCAATAATTTCTCCGATTTCCACTGTCTGAAGTGGCGGAAAAACAAGAGCACCTATAATCTTGTATAACATTACTGCTTCACCTTCCTCATTTTTATAACTCTATATCCCAGTACGGCACCAACCGCACAGCCAGCTATAATAATTCCATATCTTAAAACAGCATACTGATACCAAATTAATCCGCTCAAGCATAGTAAAATGGCCATAACCGCCATCAGTCCAACCGCTTTATCGTTGTATACTTCGTAGTTGGCACCTCTCTCTTTTTTACATACCACATGAGCACAAACAGCCTCTCCAAGAGCTAATACGATATACGCAACCAGAGTAGTATATGCCGCAGCCATATAACCAAATTTCGCAATACAAAAATAGTTCAAAACAACATTGGTAGCTGCCGCAGCTATCGAAGCATACATAATATATTGAGTTTTCTTATAGTAAATCATAATATTCGAGTACATATTGGATACGCATGTCAGAAAGACACCGCCAGCAATAGGTGGCATAATATAAATCGCTTCATAATATTCCTCAGTAGCTAATGTTCTTACAATTTCAGGAGCAAAGAATGTTAATAATGCAGCCACAATCGCATAAGCGCCCATAAGCAAAAGTGAATATTTCTTTATTTCATTCTTATCTGACTCAATATTCTGATACAGATATGGTATAAAAGAAGCATTTATCGCACTCCATACCAGTAAAGATATCGAACTAACGGTATACAAAGTACTATAAATTCCAACTGCACTATTATCCACCATTCTGCTAATCATCATCCGATCCGATACGTTAAGAACCTGTGCAGCTAAGGCATATCCAATCAAAGGAATGCTCAATTGTAAGGAGAATTTCCAATATTCCTTATTGAAAAATGTTTTCCCTCTAAAAATAATGATGAACCACAAAATTCCGTAAACAATATAAGATACGATATTCGATGCATAGAGTCGTCCATTCGCCACGTCAGACAGTTCCTTAGCGTTCATGTGAAGCACAATCATTACAGCACATAACGATGCAAGAAGAGCTGTAATAGCTGTTAAACTGCCCGCAAGTTTATATTTATATTCGTACCGCTGTCTTGCAAGCCAAAAATCATATGCTGGAGCTACAAAAAAACCAATCAGCATCAAGACCATTAAATCTGTTGACAGACCAGTCAGTCCATTCCAAAAAGACGGACATATTATATAAATCAAAGCAACAATTAACGCAACAAAAGACGTTAATGATAATACCGATGACTGATATTGATCTCTCTCTTTTCCAAACTCTTTTAATGCGGCAGAATAACCTCCAGACGTTAATGAAAGCGTCACTACTGCATTCAACATGGAATGCCACGAATTATATAAATTAACTACACCAATTTCAGAAGTAGACATGATTCTCGTAAAAATTGGTACTGTGATAATTGCTAGCCCTTTTGAAAAAACAGATGCCAAGGTATACACTGCTGCCGATTTTACTCCGATGGGCACATTTTTTATTTTATCTAATATTTTGTTCATTCTAATCCTCTTTCCATATATTAGCCTCAAAATCAAAATGCTTAATAACATGAGCCGGGTTTCCTACTGCAACTGAGTATGCAGGAATACTTTTCGTTACTACAGAACCAGCACCCACTATACTTTTTTCCCCTATTGTTACATTTGGAAGAATAATAACATTATTCCCAATCCAAACCCCATTCTCAATTGTTACACCCCCCCCCACCGAAATATTTAAGGGATTATCTAGGTAATTCTTTGTAAGTGGCGAATTTCCATGATTATAATCTATGATGAAAACATCAGACGCTATCAGCACATTATCACCGATTTGAACTCTATTGGCACATTGAATCGTCAGGTTCCGCGTTGCACGTACCCCAGATCCAATTATAATTGAGGGAGAAGTCTCAAATTTCTTACCATTGTAAGAATCCCAGCACAAGAGTTTGCTATTCTCTCCTATCGCGATATTGGAACCGCATGATATATACTTGGGAAGCCGAAGCTGTAAAGAACCATCGACATACAACCCTCTATGATTTCGCTTAAAATTGTATAATTCTATCTTTCTACGAATTTTTTTCTTTATATCCGAAAACACAGTCTGCTCCTTTCAAAAGCTACTCGGTAAAGCGGTCAACCCACGCTTCTATGGAATAATATTCTCGAACTTCGTCACTGTAGTTTCTAAAAGGCTTTGCAAAGAAAGCTTGAAGTTCATCTGCAGTAGTTGTTTTTAAGTCAACAATGAAGATATTATTTTCGTCATAAAATACTGATTGTTTAACCGCAGTATTCGTTGTAACAAGTTTTTTATTAAAAAAGATTGCCTCCATCACTCTCATCGAATATCCATCTTGTTTCTGTTGCGCAATATCTAATATGGCACGACTGGTTCCGACCATCTTTAAATAATCGTAGTACCCTACATAATCATCTCGATATTCAAATGGAAATTTTTCTTTTCTTTCTCCCTTACTAACAATAACAAATCTTGGGGTTAATCCTGCAGAAGTAAACATATCGTATAACGATAAAATATCTTCCTTCCTGTCTTTTAAATAACCAAGGAACAAAGTATCATATTGTTCATGAGCTGTCTGCAAAGTCAAGGTGCGATCATACATGATTGTATTGAACTTCAAACCATACTTTTCGCACTCTCCTCTATCGTATGAATAAAACTGAAATCCAGAATCCTTTACCGCATTATAAGTAATTTCAAATTTTGATTCATCCTTTGCTATATTCCAAGAATAAAAATACAACTTCGAATTCGTAGCTTTCTGTGCAATATTTCGTAGAAGTTGAGAATCATAGGAAAAAGCCACATCTAATACAATTATTTTTTCATATGAATCAATATTTTTGAACCAATCCTGATAAAAGAAACATGTCCATCTCGATTTCGCTTTTCTGAGAAATTTGAGTACAGGATTATTGAACTCAGCGTGGTTCTTAAAGAGTCCTCTAATTGATAATCCCGGAATATGGACATGATCAAAATAGTACGCATTTTCGTTAGAGCATATCATAAGAGTTTTCTTCATCAGTTATTGTCACCTCCTCATATTCTTAGTTGCTACCAAATACATTGGAATCATGAAAAATGCCGGATATATCAAATCTGTTTGTGCCAAAGTAGTATTTACAAAAAGCAAAACATACAAAAATGCAACTGCTCTTCTTTGATATCTAAACACCGGCGTGAATATCATTCCAAGAACTATCAACCATGGGATAATCCCATAAACAGCAGCAAAAGCTAAAAGACTTGCTGCTACTAAACCACTTCCAAAAGCATTTCGTGCTGCATAGAACGCGTCATATCCTACTCCCAATGGATGCTGAAAAACGGTTGCAAGACTAACCATCATGGTTCCTAATCTATACTGGCCTGTCCCCGATGATACATCAAAACCGCTACCAGAAGATCCAAATAGTTTTTCGATAATCTGTTTATACAAAATACTATCATTTGCTCTTGTTGCATAATCTACAAATAAAACAACGAGAGCAATAAAAACCAATCCCATTAAGTAAAATTTAACTCGGCTTACCTCATGTTCTTGATGAGTAAAATAGAAGAAAAACAAGATGAGAACCAATCCCAAATAACCTGTCGTCGATTGAGCTGTAATAATTCCTATTAAGATTATATTTAAGCATCTTCTATATCGTCTTTCCGCTGCAAAAGAGAGTTTATCTTTCCAAAACAGTAACACAAACAATGCCATGTTCAAAACAATCTGATAGACTCCTGGTTCAGTGAAAATGCCACAATTTCTTGTGGAATGAATTTCCAAGTAGCTATACAGAAGTACTCCTTTACCATGCCAATATGTTTCCCATCCTGCTGTTCCCAGCGCCTGAGTATCATAAGATTGAGCCGGCCAAAGGTTGACTAAATTCGGTGCAATACAAAAGACGGCCCAAAACCCAATACTAATTGCTGCAAAAAATTCAACAGTTTGAATCCATCTATTTAAAAAATTTTCTCTATCACAACAAATAGCAATTTGTGTGCTAAGAATACACACAGCAAACTGATACCACGCAGAAAGTCCTACACCACCAACCAAAAATCTAGAAAATACAGTAAAGAACAACAATAATAAAAGAAAGCAAATCGAATACCGAGATCGATATTTGTTCTTAAAAACAATTAAGGCAGCATATACTATAAGTAACACAAAATACTTCATAGTTCCTGTCCAGTACTTTGCAAACAAACAACTTCCAGGAATTATGAACATGAGGTATATCAATAAATATTGTGTAATCGCCGATTTGTTAATTCTGATTTTCATTCCATTCTCCTTTTCCGATTGCTTCAAATTTCACAAAGACAAACCAGTTTAATCTCGCATTTAATCAAATTACGGAGAAACTTATCGAACCAGCAACGCTTTCCACATACCAAAGATTCTATCATCTGTGAGTTCTTCACGAATTTTAACAGACTCTTTAGAAAAAGATTCTCCAAGTTTTTTGTCTTCCATTAAGGCGAGCATACGATCAGCCATCACATCCGCATCTCCTACAGGAATCAAATAACCATTTTCCCCGTCACGAATATACATTCTAGCGCCACCTACCGGGCAATCCGTGCATACCGCCGGAATTCCAATTGCCAACGCTTCCAACATGGAATTCGAAATACCTTCATAGTCAGAGGAAGAAACATAAATAGCCGATTCGGCCATAATTTTGTGAATTTCACTGGAGAAACCGTGAAATTTCACCGCCTCCGAAATGCCCAACTGCTCAGCATACCTCACAAGGGCTTCCTTCAGCTCCCCTTCTCCGTAAATCGAAAGTTTATAGTCCTGCCGCTTTTCCCAAACAATACGGTATGCGTCCAATAGCATAAAAAGGTTCTTTTGTTTGTTAATACGGCATGCAACCACAACTTCTTTTCGGTGGTTTTCTTCATTCCAGTATGGTAATCCTCTCTTCACAGGGTTGGGAATCAAGACTCCATGTTCACGGATCTTTTGGCAAAAATAATCTCTGGCATCTGGGGTTTGAAATACGATTTTATCTGCATCCCAATACACTAAATTTCTAAGGATCTTTTTAAGCCCACTATTAAAGAACCTTGTCGGATCATTCCGCAAGGAATATATTTTAAAAAGTTTTTTATTGCCAATTAAGAAAATACCCTCAACAGAAATAAAAGAAATCATGACTTCTATATTATTTTTCTTTATGTATTTTCTCAGATTAATAGCAATAGATAGCTGCCCTCTAAATCCGCCTCTTTCTGTTCCTATATAATCATATTGAACTTTCGGATCCAAATAATATTCCCTTCTATCTGAATGTACGGCACAGAAAAACACCTCGTTCTCGTTCAATAAATGGTTTGCTAAATTAACAGCCACACGTTCTGCTCCACCACCACCGGCACTGTGAGATATAATAGCTATATTCATTCGTTCATCCTCCACTATCCTTACGGTCAAATTTCAATCTGCTCTTCCAGCATTTCCTCTAAAATCCGAATGGATTCTATTCTACTTGTACCAATCTTTTCATTCGCTTCCTTAAAATCAATCTCCTGATCGATATATGAAAAATCATTCAAATCTCGAACGATTCTATCTGTCAGTCCAGTCAATTCTAAAATACTCTGATTTCGGCTGCTGGTTCCTGTATTCGGAAGCACTTCGACAAACTGTGTATTGAAATTGATAGCAAAAGCTGTACCATGAAATGAATCTGTTACCATATAGGCAGCATTTTTTATGAGATCCAAAAATCCGCTTATATCAGGGCAGTACACAAACTTTCCGCTACGTTTTGCTTGGTGAAACAACGGTGAAACGCGGAGCAATGGTAACTCTGCTTTTTCAGCAAACTTCACTGCGTAGTGATCTAAATCCGAATTTGCATGGATCTGATAAACAAGTACATATTTTTCAGGTTTCTTCATTGGTTTGACATATTCGGACCAAGCATCAGCGTCCATTAATAAAGTAGGATCAAGTACCTGCTTTGCCGAAATGTCCATTTTTTTCAGGAGTTCAACCGCAACGTTCTCTCTAACGGCCAAACTGTCATATTTTTTTAAAAGCACTCCATATTCTTTGAGTGTTTGTTCATCAAATATTGCTTTTCCAAAACTGGCCGCAAAAGCAAGCTTGCGTGAACTTTTCGGGACAAAATCAAGAAAATAAGTTGGATCGTAATGTCCGGTAGAGATAGGTCCCCACACCTGATCGCTTCCGGTAAGAAAAACTTCGTCCTTTTTCTCAGCATACAATTTCTTAAGTTCCCCTGTTGTGGCACAACATGGTCCCATCAGCAGGTATTTTTTTCTCATCGCCAAGAATTTTCTATCCATCAACAAAGTTTCAGGCTCCGCCACCATTAGATATATCGCTTTTTTAATCGGATTGCGTTTCCACTTTGTTTTTTGTTCAAGCTGCGTAATCGCCATCCTAACGCCAGTTTCGCATTTCGGAATATAATTTATTATTCGACACTCATGCCCCAAATTCATAATCACTCTTTGTGTTGCAATTGCCTGTAACAGAGAACCATAATTCGTCGGAGCATGTCTTGTAATCACATTTACAACCATCAAATTACCTCTTCAAAATTTTCTTCAACCTCTTGCGCACTTTTTGCGGAATCAAATCATATCCAGTATAGAGTAAAATCTGATAACGATATTTCCTGCTGAAATAGCGCTCTACACCTTCATATCCGTTTCTTCTATTAATGTCCAAGATATTATTACGTTCCATTGGCATGACTGAAGGTGCCTTTAACTGCCCATTGGTCTTCGCAACCTTTGCAAACTGGGACGGAACAAAATGAATCTGATTTTTTATAAGTTCAAATAATTCCTGTCCCTTAGGGGAATTGATTAGAAGGCAAGAAATGCCTTTTTCTTTATCAAAGTCAGGATCATGATCCAACTCAGGATGTTCGTTTTCAATACCCCAATAGTCCCCAATTGTCACGTCTCCAACTCTACTTGAGCCGGCATACGGGCAGCTGTAGCAGTTTTCTCGAAATATTTTACAATCATAGAAAAGCGAAAGATATGACTGAACTTTTGCAGTTTTAAAAATCGTCTTCTTCTTATCCCCGCAAACAATCTCAAAGGCAGTATTCATCCCCCAACCTTTTGTTTTATCGCGGAACTTATACTCTGTTACTTTGCCACGATATTTCTTATTCAGCTCTTGAATATAACCATCAAAGAATTCGGCAGAGGGAACGCCATGGCAAATGAGGTCCATTGTATAAAGGTTCTCATACACTTTCCCCAAATAACTTTTTAAGCCAGCTATCTGGCACGGTGTACCAGAAAAGAGAACCGTTCGCCCATGCTGCAGGCATTCCTTTGCCTGCTGATATGTCCTGCCAATCCGACTCTGCACATACTTCGATCCTTGCAGCTTCCAAAGATCCTCTTTATTCTCTACCATGATGTGGTGTGTATCAGGGTGACCGCTATCAAATGTTAATGTCGCCCCAAACACACACCCACCATCCGACAAGATAGCTGAAGCCGCTGCTGAGAACAAGCCACCGGAAGCAGCCTTCATAATTTGCTTCTCATCTCTATTTGTCACAGCGTATGTACTTTCAACAGCATTCAAGTCTGATGTTTTATACTTGCAAACTCTCTTGCAGACGCCACATTCCACGCACTTGTTGGGATCGATTTCAGGATACAAAAATCCCTCCGCGTCCGGTTTCATTGAGATCGCACTTTTGGAACAGACATTCAGGCAAGCCCCGCATGCGCAGCAATCACTTTTATTCTCAAATAATACAACTCCCATTTATTCCCTCCACGAAAAATATTGCAAATACAAATCAAAAGGCAAGATAGTAATCCTGCAAAATTTTGTACGCAGTTTTGATATCATAATGGCTATTTACAATTTCATTCCGGTCAGAACTTCTTTTCTGCCCTCTACACGCAATAATTCGATTAGCCCACGCTTCCGGAGAATCACTCAATGGAAGAAAACATACTTTCTCACTGAATGCGACTTCGCTGGGGACCTTATCAGAAAAAACACAAGGCAAGTCCGCGAACTGAGCTTCAACACCCACCACTGGAATTCCTTCAAAGTGGGATGGTAACACAAAAACATCCATGGCCTGATAAAGCTCTGCGACATCGCTCCTATTGCCAAGAAACACCACCTGGTTGTTCAATGCAAGCTGCTCGACCAACGCTCTAAGTTCCTGCTCCTTTTCGCCGGTGCCTGCCAGCAGCAGAATCGCGTTCTGTTCTTTTTTGACAATTTCAGCAAAAATTTTCAGCAGGAACCCATGGTTTTTCTGATAAGACAAACGCCCAACATGTCCGATAACAAACTGATCTGTGAGGCCCAATTCTTTTCTTTTATCAGCCCTGACATCTGCATTGAAATAGAACTGCTCAGCATCAACCGCGTTCGGAATAACCTTGAAATCATCATTTCTGTACAGAAACCGTCCCGCTTCCGATCCACACGCTAAGTGATAGTTAGCAACAGAGTTAATACCATATCGGAACAGTTGCTTCAGAATATACTTAAAATCCTTGTCAATAGAGGTGTTATGGCTGTGAGCAATTCTCACAGGTACACCTGCCTTCTTCGCTGTCAGAAGAGGTAGATAGCTCATGGAGTCAATATGTGAATGAACGATTTTGTACTCCAGATGCTCCGCCCAAAATTGCTTCATATATTTGAAATATGCCGGGTAATTCTGTGGATACAATCTCGGAGCATAGTAAACCTTACCTCCAAGGCTAACAATTTCATCATCGTAATCGCTTTTCTCCGGTCGGTGCGTCAGAAAGTCGAACTGAACTCTCTCACGATCAATATTCCGATAATAATTCATCAGCATCGTTTCCAACCCAGCGCGATGCATGTCATTTACAACTTGTAAAATTCTTATCACTGTCCGTTCTCCTTTCTGCGCCGTTCTATCGTCTACATTAATCCCTCTGGAAAATATCTCTTGTATAAACCTTGTCCTTCACATCATCCAAGCAACTATCATATCTATTTGCAATAATCGCCTGGCTCATTTCTTTGAACTTCGCCAGATCATTTACAACCTTACTTCCGAAGAAAGTCTCGCCATCTTTCAGAGTCGGTTCGTAAATAATCACCGTTGCTCCCTTGGCCTTAATACGCTTCATGACACCCTGAATGGAGCTCTGGCGGAAGTTATCGCTGTTACTCTTCATGGTCAGGCGGTATACGCCCACAACAACTTCTTTTTCTTTGCTTTCATCCCAACAGTCATTTGCTTCATAAGCACCAGCAATCTCCAGCACACGATCAGCAATGAAATCTTTTCTTGTTCTGTTACTCTCAACAATGGCCTCAATCAGGTTTTCCGGCACATCAGCATAATTGGCCAGCAGTTGCTTGGTGTCTTTCGGCAGGCAATATCCACCATAGCCAAAGGACGGGTTATTGTAATGAGTGCCAATACGAGGATCAAGGCAGACACCATTGATGATTTGCTGGGTATTCAGCCCCTTCATCTCGGCGTAAGTATCCAGTTCATTGAAGTAGCTGACACGCAGTGCCAAATAAGTGTTAGCGAACAATTTAACAGCCTCTGCCTCGGTAAAGCCCATAAACAGAGTATCGATATTTTCCTTAAGAGCACCTTCCTGCAGGAGTTCTGCAAAAGTGTGTGCTGCCTTTACCATACGAGCATTATCCACATCAGTACCAACAATGATACGGGAAGGATAAAGATTATCGTACAGAGCCTTGCTCTCACGCAAGAATTCCGGGCTAAAAATGATATTGTCACAGTGGAACTTCTCACGAACACTTGCTGTATAACCAACTGGGATGGTGCTCTTGATAACCATAATGGCTTCCGGATTGTATTCGATGACCAGTTTGATTACAGCTTCAACTGCACTTGTATCAAAGAAATTTTTCTTGCTATCGTAATTTGTCGGTGCAGCGATAACTACAAAATCAGCATCACTGTATGCTTCCTTGGCATCCAATGTTGCAGTTAGATCCAGCTCTTTTTCTGCCAGATACTTTTCGATATATTCGTCCTGAATCGGTGACTTTCTATTATTGATAAGTTCCACTTTCTCAGGGATGATATCCACAGCAGTCACCCTGTGATGCTGAGATAACAGCGTAGCAATGGAAAGGCCAACATATCCCGTTCCGGCAACAACAATCTTTAAATCTTTAAACTCTCTCATTTCTCTGTACCTCTAATTCTTTTATTTATAAAACTCAGCATACCACTCAGCGAACTTTCTTAATCCAGTCCGCAGACTTGTGCTCGGCTTGTACCCGAAGTCGCGCTCCAGTGCGCTCGTATCTGCATAGGTCACAGGCACATCACCCGGCTGCATCGGGACCAGCTCTTTATGAGCCTCGAAATCGTAATCTTCCGGCAGCACCTTTGCACGAACAAGCTCCTCGCTCAGAATCTGCACAAAGTCAAGCAGGTTCTCTGGATTCTGATTGCCGATGTTGTAAACTGCATACGGCGGAATCGGAAGACCATCTTCACCATTCTTCTTGTCTGGTGCTTTCTTCATCACACGAACAACGCCCTCAACGATGTCATCCACATAAGTAAAATCACGCTTGCAGTTGCCATAGTTGAAGATTTTGATGGTTTCGCCCTTCACCAGCTTGTTGGTGAATCCGAAGTAAGCCATGTCCGGACGACCTGCAGGGCCATACACCGTAAAGAATCTCAGGCCAGTGGAAGGAATGTTGTAGAGCTTGGAGTATGCGTGTGCCATCAACTCATTAGATTTCTTGGTTGCTGCATAAAGGGAAACCGGATTGTCAACCTTGTCATCCGTGCTGTACGGAACCTTTTTATTAGAACCGTAGACAGATGAGGAAGAAGCATAAACCAAATGCTCCAGACTCTCACAATGACGGCAGGCTTCGAGGATATTAAAGAAGCCGACCAAGTTAGATTCCACATAAGCATCCGGGTTGGTGATGGAGTAGCGCACACCAGCCTGTGCTGCAAGGTTGACGACCACAGACGGCTTGTACTTCTCGAACAGCTCGGTGATCAGTGTCTTATCAGCGATGTTGCCTTTTACAAAAGTGAATGTGGGATACTTGGCCAGCTCATTCAGGCGGAATTCTTTCAGTGCCACATCATAGTAGGCATTCATATTGTCGATGCCGATGACCGTAGCAGAAGGAGCCTCCTGATAGATTCGTTTCACAAGGTTGGAGCCTATGAAACCGGCTGCACCTGTGACTAAAATAGTTTTATTATCCAAATTTATTGTACTCATTGCATTTGTCTCCTTATTAATTTTAGAAGAGTGTATATTGTGTCTTACTATTTTTATTGAAACAGTTGACTCTAATATATTATTTTCTTGTGTATAACTTCATCGTTTCCTTTACAACTTCATCCCAGTTATATTTCTCGCAGATAAAGTCAGCTGCCTGATTCTTCATTTTCATAACCATTTCAGGATGGTCACATGCCTTTTGAATTTTGGTGAGTAAATCATTAACATCTGACTTCTTAAATACCAATGCCTTGTCTTCTACAACTTCTGTACACTCTGGGATATTCGAAACTAAACAACAATTCCCATAGCTCATAGCTTCTAAAAGACTCAGTGGCATTCCTTCCAAATCTGAAGGTAACGTATATACATAAGCATTACTATATAGTTCCTTCAATATCTGCCCCTGAACAAATCCTGTAAAAATAATCCTGTCATCATCTTTTGCTAGATCCTTTAATTCATTCATAAATGAGTCTGTATCACTTGAACCACCTGCTATTACCAGCTTCTTATCAGTCTTAACATTCTTAAATGCCTCAACCAAATATCTAATCCCCTTTTCCGGAACTAATCGTCCTAAAAACAATATGTAAGAATCTTTTTCCAAACCATATTTTTCTGTAATTAATTCAGCTTCTTGGATTTTTGGTCTATTCACTCCATTTGGAATGAACACTGTTTTTCTTCCATACTCTTTCTCAAAATAATCTTGAACGCCTTTACTCAGCACAATAATTTCATCCGCATACTTCACAGCATTCTTTTCACCCTGATGAATAAATTTTGAACCAAATCCACTTTTCCATTTTTCACGTTGCCAATCCAATCCATGAATTGTTACAATCACTTTTTTACCAAATAGTTTTGGCAGCCACGCGAAAAATGCCGGTCCCTCTGCATGAATATGAACAATGTCATACCGGCCAAAAGCACAACATAATGCTGCAAAAAATGATGATGATACAGCTGCAAGACCTTTTTTCTCTATTGTTGGGACTGTTTTAAGCCTGATTCCTTTATATTCTTTAAGTCGTTTTGAATCATATTCAGAACCACTCACATGATGACCACCTCTGTTGTAGCATGTCACATTGTGCCCTTGTGCAACCATCCTTGTACAAAGTTCTTCAACTACTATCTCAACTCCGCCTTCTCTTGATGGAATCCTTTTTTGTCCAAACATAGCAATATTAAGTTTTTCTTTATGCTTACTCTTTCGTCTGTTCACGTCTTTTAAACTGCTCCATCACTCTTTAATACGCCTGTAATTGTCTTAAAGAGAATCTTCATATCTTCCTTAACACTCCACTCCCTAATATACTGGGTATCCAGCTTCACCACTTCCTCAAAGTCCGTGATATTGCTCCTGCCGCTCACCTGCCATAGTCCGGTCAGTCCCGGTCTGAATGACATTCTGGCTCTATGGTGTGGCTCATACTTCTCCCACTCATCGAGTGTCGGTGGTCTGGTGCCTACCAGACTCATATCTCCCACTAGTATGTTGAAGAATTGTGGGAATTCATCCAGGCTTGTTTTCCTGATAAACTGCCCGATTCCGGTTTTCTTCTTTCCGTTTGGCAGCACCTTATTGCCTATGATTCTCGGGTCGAAGTCCATCTTAAACATCATTCCGTCGCCCACTTTATTCTGTGCCATGAGCTCCTTCTTTCGCTCCTCGGCATCCATGTACATGCTGCGGAATTTATACATCTTGAACTTTCTGCCGTTCCTGCCGATTCTCTCCTGTGAGAAGAATATCGGTCCCGGCGATGCTATGTATATCATCGGTCCCACAAATATCATGATGATAAGTGTGAACAGGCAGCCCACCAATCCTCCGACTATATCCATCCCCCTCTTTACCAAAAGCGCACTAGTATTTGCATAGTTCACGCTGGATGTAACTACTGTGTAGTCGCCTATCTTTTCTATCTGCTTGTAGCCACCCTGAGCTGTACCGTTTTTTGCTATTCCTGTATGCACCGCTATTCCCATCTCCAGGAATATATCTGCCATCTTCTCAGGATATTCATCCTCGCTGCACGGCGGGATGAGCACCTCGTCCACCCACTCATCACATGCATAGTCCACTATGCCATCGTGGTTTGCAACAATCGGTATGCCGCATATAGTCTTGCCCTTCATGTCTGTATCCAGTGAAGCTGCTACTATCTTTGTATAGCCTATACAGCTTTTCTCCACTGTGCGCAGTGTATCACGTAGCATAGCATCGGGTGCTATGACAAACAGCGATTTCTTTGATGCTCCAAATCCCTTTTTCTTAAGGAAGCTCTTGAGCGCTAGTCTTGCTACATATGTTATTGTCACATAGATTGGAAACATGATATAAAATGATAATCGCGAGTATATATCAGCCATCTGTGTGGTGAACAGAAATAGTGCTGTCACCAGAAATACAAGCACTGCATGCTTACATGTCGATATAAATTCATCCAGATATCCGCGTTTTAGGACGTTCTTGAATGAGTCTGCCATTATCTCCACAAAGAAATCTATCAGAAGAAATGCTACCCCCAGTATACGGTAGTCCTTGTCCATATATGGGTTATTAAAGCCGAAGCGTATCACATATGAAATAAAAAATGCTATAACAATGCATGCGATATCTATAAGCATAAAGTCTATATGCTTTGTCCATCCTCTGCCTTTCTTTCTGTACATTCTTTCCAAATTCTCCTTGTGGTATCTTTTATTTTCCTTTATACCTGTTCTAGGGGAGGTACCTTTGTACCCCCCCCCGAATATTTTTAGCCTGTTTTGTTTTTTGTATGTTTTATTCGGTTATTTGTATCTTTTTCTGTATCTAATCAGGTTTTTCAATAATATATTTTCACCCATTTTTAATTCTTTGTCAATGAATATTAGGTTTTCTTTACAATTTTTGACACATTCGCTAACCGCTATGGTATTACAGCACCAATAATTATACATTATTATATGTCATGCTGCTTATTTTTCCTCAAACAACCTCTGCTTCCTCTCTATCATCTCATCAATCCTTGCGATATACTGCCCTACATCCTTGACATTCTCACATCTGTCGATACGATGTGTGCCATCCGGATTTGGTACCGGCCAGACACGCTTGGTGCTTGCTCCGGCCCCACAGGCTACGATAGTCTGTTTTTCTTCCATGATAAGTATGTTGTATACCCCAGCCTTGCCCTTTGCCGCATAGCCCACGTTCTCCATATTGCCTGCCATGCCCTTCTGCCTATAAAGGTAGTATGGCTCAAGCCCCATCTGCTTACAGTAGGCTGCGCAGAGATCCATATGCTCCTGAGTGTTTACCATCTGCATATCGCTGTAGCGGTCCTTGAAGATGGTAAGTCTTGCAGCTCGCTTTACTGCGAGTGAGTGGATAGTGACATTGTCAGGCGCCAGTTCCTTCACCAGCTCCATTGTGTGCCTTACATCATCGAGTGACTCCTCGGGAAGTCCCATGATGAGGTCCATGTTTATGTTGTCAAAGCCCAGCTCACGCGCGAGCTTGAAGCTTTGTATCGTATCGTCTACTGTGTGGTGTCTTCCTATTATATCGAGTGTCTGCTGCTTCATGGTCTGTGGATTTACTGATATACGGCTGATGCCGTTTTTCTTTAGTGCCAGGAGCTTTTCTCTCGTGATGGAGTCCGGTCTGCCTGCCTCCACCGTAAATTCCAGGCAGTCCTTTAAATCAAAGCTGCATTTGATTTTTCTGATAAGCCTGTCAAGCTGTGCAGAGCTTAGTGTGGTCGGTGTGCCGCCTCCTATGTAGATGGAGTTTAGCTTCTTGTGATAGAATTTCTGTGCCGTGTAGTCTATCTCCTTCTCGAGTGCGTCGAGGTAATCGTCCACGCGGTTTTTCCACACACCCAGCGGGTATGAGGTAAACGAGCAGTATGCACAGGTGCTCGGGCAGAAGGGTATGCCTATGTACAGGCTATAGCCGTTGTCATAGTCCACCCTATCGAGCAGTGCCTTCTCGCGCTTTGCTATGCCTATTGAGAGGTCGATTTTCTCATCGCTTGCGAGGTAGGTTTTCTTCAGATAGTCGTAGGTTTCCTTATCACTCATGCCGTCCTCTATGCATTTCATGGCTATCTTGGTCGGTCTTATGCCTGAGAGTGTGCCCCACGGAAGGTTCTTTCCTGTGCCATTTTCTATCATGGAATACAGGGCGAGTTTGAGGCGGTTTTTGGTTTCTTTGCGGTCTGCACTGTCTACGGATATTTTTGTGCAGATTCTTTTTCCGGCTCTATTCAGCGTCCACTCCACTGCAATTTCATCGCCCACATAGTCTATCTTAAATACCTGTGAGGCATCCGCAAATTCCTTTACGCCATCATCTGTCATCTCGTGGTGTGTGCAGGCCAGGTTTTTCCCCTCCACCTCATCAGGTGAGCAACTATAGTACATCTGCACATCCTCCTGCGGGAAGAACTCCTTGAGCAGTGAGTGCACATCATATTCAAAATCCGGTTTATTAAATACTACTACTATCATAAGTAAGGGTTATACATCCTCTCGTTTTCTATGGTTGTTGTGTCGTTGTGGCCCGGGTACACCTCTGTATGCTCAGGCAGTGTCATGATTTTTTCCTTCACTGTGCGCACGAGGTCTGACATGCTGCCGCCCTTGAAATCCGTACGTCCGATTGAGCCGCAAAACAGCGAGTCTCCTGTAAAGATCACGTCCTCATACGGGAAATAATAGCAGCAGCCGCCCGGTGTATGCCCCGGTGTGTGAAGCACTACTATGTGAAAGCCCGCGATGTCAATTTCCTGCTTATCCTTCAAAAATACATCCGCATAAAAGGTCTTTGACTGGCCCATCATGTAGCTGACATTAAGCTGCGGGTCATCGAGTGTGGCTTTGTCTGCCTCATGGATATATATCTTGATTCCGTAGCGGTCTGCGAGTGGCTTTGCATCAGTGGCATGATCAAAGTGTCCGTGTGTGAGCAGTATTGCTACAGGCTTTGCGCCTGACTCGTCAACTTTTTTGGCGAGCTGATTAGCACACGCGCCAGGGTCTATTATTATCATTTCCTTTGTCTTTATATTGGTGACAAAGTAGCAGTTGGTCTGCACCGGTCCCACTACGAAGTGGTCTATCTTCATATTTACCATATGAGTGTACTCCTTGTCTGTTATATGTTATGCTTCACGCAAGAACCACCGGGATTTAGCCGGTGGTCCTCTCTACGTCTATTACACTTTCTATCTGTCTGAGCTTCTCCACTAGAACCTTTATCTGGTCCCTGCCTTTGATATTAAAAAATACCTCGATTGTAGCGATGCCCTGCTTACTGGTCTTGGACTGGATACCACTGATATTGATTTCCTTCTCGGTAAATATCTTTGTGATATCTACGAGCAGTCCCGGCCTATCATGACAGAATATCTTTAGGTCTGCCTGATACTCAGCACCGTTGTCCATGAGGGCTGTATCCTGCCACTCTGCTTCTATGAGCCTGTCCTTTTCTATCTTGGACAGATTGATGATATTCACACAGTCTGTCCTGTGGATTGAGATACCTCGACCTCTCGTGACAAAGCCAACGATTTCGTCTCCCGGAACCGGATTGCAGCACTTCGAGAAGTGCACAGCCACGTCATAGAGTCCGTGTACCACAATACCGCTCTTTGACTTGTGCTCGGGCTGTGTACCTGCCGCCGCCTGCTGCTTTTCTGCGATGCTGCCAAGCACATCTGCATCTGTCACCGGCACCACATGATCCTTCTTGTACTCGTCGTACATCCTGTTGACTATCTGGCTCTCCTTGAGTCCGCCGTGGCCGACAGTTGCAAGGCATGAGTTCCAGTCGTGGAAGCCGTATTTGCGGCGTATTTTCTCCTGATACTCAGGCTTGTTTATCTCAGCAAAGTTGATACCCTTTGCCTTGGCATAGGCTGCTATCAGATCCTTGCCGTGCTGTATATTCTCCTCCTTGAGCTCACTTCTGAACCACTGGTTGATCTTGTTCTTGGCCTGTGTGCTCTTTACGACCTTGAGCCAGTCACGGCTTGGTCCCTTGGAGTTCTGTGAGGTGATTATCTCTATCTGGTCACCGTTTTTGATGACATAGTCTATCGGCACCAGCTTGCCGTTTACCTTGGCACCGACCATCTTGTTGCCGACCGCAGAGTGTATGCTGTAGGCAAAGTCTATAGGTGTGGAGCCCTTTGGCAGGTTCTTTACATCGCCGGACGGTGTGAATGCAAATACATTGTCGGAGAATAAATTTAAATCACTCTTTAATAAAGTCATAAACTCCTTATTATCCGACATGTCCTGCTGCCACTCGAGTATCTGGCGCAGCCAGCTGAGCTTCTCCTCCTCTGTGACAGTGGTGGTAGTGGCATTGCCGTTGTTTGCTTCCTTGTACTTCCAGTGCGCTGCGATACCGTACTCAGCTGTACGATGCATCTCATAGGTACGTATCTGTATCTCAAACGGCTGTCCGCTCGGGCCTATGAGTGTCGTGTGAAGCGACTGGTACATGTTCTGCTTCGGCATGGCAATATAGTCCTTGAAACGGCCCGGTATAGGCTTATACTTCTCATGTATGATACCTAGCACTGCGTAGCAGTCCGGTATGGTATCCACCAGAATCCTGATGGCAAAGAGGTCATATATCTGGTCTATAGTCTTGTCCTGATTGACCATCTTCTTATATATACTGAAGAAATGCTTTGCCCTGCCGTATATCTCTGCCTTGATGCCGGCATCCGAAACATACTTCTTGACATCGTTTACCAGACCCTGGATGTAGGTGTCGCGCTCTGTCTTTCTTAGTGCTACCTTCTCTACCAGATCGTAATATGCATCCGGATAGAGGTACTTCATACAAAGATCCTCGAGCTCTATCTTTATCTTGCTGATACCAAGTCGCTGTGCGATAGGGCAGTAGATATCCTGTGTCTCTCTGGCGATACGCTGCTGCGCCTCCTTGGACTGGTACTTGAGTGTACGCATATTGTGCAGTCTGTCTGCCAGCTTTATGAGGATGACTCTGATATCCTTTGCCATGGCGAGAAACATCTTGCGCAGATTCTCAGCCTGCATCTCAAGCCTGTCCGCATTCTTGTCCTTCGGATCCTTGGTGCTGTCTGTCAGATGCAGGTGCTTTAACTTCGTGACGCCATCCACCAGATGTGCGACATCGTCTCCAAACTCCGCACGCATCTCATCCATGGTCATGATGGTGTCCTCCAGCACATCATGGAGCAGTCCTGCTGCAATTGTTTCCTTATCCAGCTCGAGCTCGGCGAGTATTATGGCAACACAAAGCGGATGTATGATATAAGGCTCTCCTGACTTACGCGCCTGACCTTTATGGGCATCATAAGCTACCCTGTAGGCTTTGTCCACAAGGCTCGTGTCATCCGACGGATGATACTTTTTGATTTCCTTTTTCAGCTCATCATAAAGCTCCTCTGGGCTCGTAAAATCCTTTGTTCCCCTTATACCGCTGGTATCTGAGCGAAATTTGTCCGCTATTTTTTCTAATTCTTCTGTTGAGTAATCTGCCAATAGTCTCACCTCGATTGTAGTGTATCTTTAGTAGCCATTATATTTTATTTCTTTAAAAATTGCAATCTTATGTTGTTAGCCGATAACCATCTTTACTCCGCCATACATGCCTGCTGAGTTGCCGAGTGTGGCAAGCTTGATCTCTGTCTCGCGGCTTGCATGGAAAGCATACTCTTTATAGTACTTTGCTGCTGTATCGATGATGATGCTGCCTGCCTTTGAGAGGCCTCCGCCTACAACAAATACCTCAGGGTCCATAACGCATGCTACTGCTGCCATTGCCTTGCCGAGAAGCTTCATAGACTGCTCTACTGCCGCAATGCCCGCTGCATCTCCTGCCTTTGCCGCATCGCATACATCCTTGGCTGTGAAGCCTGCATTTAAATCAAGTTTTGTTGCCACATCCCTGTGTGCTGCAATGTATCTCTCTGCCACTCTTACGAGACCGTTTGCTGATGCATACTGCTCTAAGCAGCCCTTCTTGCCGCAGCCACAGCACTCTGACTCATCATCTACCATAGGCATATGTCCTATCTCTCCGCCTGCTCCGTTTACTCCGGCTACGATTCTGCCCTCGCGGATGATTCCTCCGCCTACGCCTGTGCCGAGTGTGATCATGACTACATCCTGATGACCCTTTCCGCCACCCTGCCACATCTCACCGAGTGCAGCTACGTTGGCATCGTTTCCGGCCTTTACCTTGATGCCGCCGCACAGTACTGAGAGTGACTGTGCCACGTTGAACACGCCCCAGCCGAGGTTGACACATCTTAATACTGTTCCGTCATCCTTTACAGGTCCCGGCACTCCCATGCCTATACCCTCGATGTCACCCATCTCGATGCCATGCTTCTCGTTATTCTCCTTGATAGATGCTGCGATATCAGGCAGGATGAGCTCGCCGGAATTCTCTGTGCGTGTAGGAATCTCCCATGTATCGACAAGCTTTCCTGTTGTCTCGAAAAAGCCCATCTTTACAGTTGTTCCACCTATATCTACTCCGTATGCGTATTGTTTCATTTTTTCGTCCTCCAAATCGTTAAACTATGTTTATATTTTATTGCCTAATTGCATATTTTTCAATGTTTTTCATTGTTTTTTATGTTTTTTCTATATATAGAAGCGTTTATATCATCATCCATATGCCCGCTATATGTAAATCCAAGCTTTTTGGCAAGGCGCACCGATGCCGTATTTTTCTCGTCTATCCGGCAGTAAAGCTCTTCAAAGTCTGTGTTTTCGCGCGCGTAGTCTATGATGAAGCGGCATACCTCCGTGGCATAGCCTTGGTTCCATAATTCCGGCGCTATCATATAGCCCAGTTCATCATGCTCAAGCCCTGCCCTGCCTATCAGCTTCCCTGTTTCCTTGGAAAATACAAGCCACATACCATACTCGTAAAAGCCATACATGTTCTCTATATATGCTTTCTGGTATTCAAGCTCTGTCTCGTAGTCGTAAAGCGGTTCCACAAAGTCTGTCATGCCGGGCTTGTCATAGAGCTCATAGAGTGCAGGAAGGTCTGACAGGGACAGCTCACGTATCAGACACCTGTCTGTCTCGCCGATGTCCCACGGGATGTGATTATACCGCCTGCGCACCCGCTCCAGATACTCAATATCAAGCTCTGCAAGGCTCTCGACTGCATAGCGCGTGCCGCACTGCGGTTCTCCTACTGATGCTATGCCGAGTGAGTCAGCTATTTGCTTCTGCTGCCTGTTTGATACTATCCAGATGTATTCGGCGGGAGCAGATGTCATCTCTACTGCACGCTTCCACTGTGGCTTTAATATCTCGTCATGATAGTAAAAAGAGGCAAGTTTTGCGCTTGCCTCATCAATAATTATTATCATTAAACTGTCTCCGGCTCCGGATAGTCCACTCCGAAGGTCTCAACTGTAACTGTCTTCATGACCTGAGCCTCAAGTGGTTTGTCCATGTAGTCTGTGCGCACCTCTGCGATCTTGTTTACCACATCCATGCCCTCGATTACCTTACCGAATGCCGCATACTCGCCGTCGAGATGTGGTGCATCCTGATGCATGATGAAGAACTGGCTGCCTGCTGAATCAGGTATCATGGTACGTGCCATTGAAAGTACACCGGCTGTGTGCTTTAAGTCATTTTTGAAGCCGTTGTGTGTGAACTCGCCCTTGATTTCATAGCCTGGGCCGCCTGTGCCGTTTCCGTCAGGATCTCCGCCCTGGAGCATGAAGCCCTTGATTACACGGTGGAAGCATACTCCGTCATAGAAGTTGTGATTGATTAAGCTGATAAAGTTGTTTACTGTGTTTGGTGCGATTTCCGGATAAAGCTCCGCCTTGATTACATCGCCGTTTTCCATTGTGATTGTTACGATTGGATTCTGTGCCATTATTTTTCTCTCTTTCTTTTATAATATTATGAGGCTTGGAGAATATCCATTTTTACTTACTCAGAGCCTCGACTACCTTCGGAAACTCCATGAAGTGTGATGCCTTCACCAGTATGGTGTCGCCCTCCTTCACATATGAAAGAAGCTCCTGTGTCATGGTCTCCCTATCCTCGAAATAGTGGATGTCTACATCGGATGATTTCTCCGCTGCCCCGGCTGCATATTCCTTTGCAAGCTCTCCTGCGGCAAAAAGTGTATGGATATGATTCTCTCCAACTGCTTCGCCTACCTCATGGTGCAGCTTTTTCTCATCGCTTCCAAGCTCGCCCATGTCGCCAAGCACTGCTATTGTCCTGCCCTTTGCATGTGAAAGCACCTCGATAGAGGATTTCATGGATACAGGATTTGCATTGTAGCAGTCATCTATCACTGTCATGCCATGCGTTTTGATAAAATTGGTACGCCCTGCGATTGTCTCTGCTTTCTCGATTCCTGACTTTATCTCAGCTATTGTGAGACCAAGCTGCAATCCGACAGCTGCTGCCGCCATGGCATTGTATACATTGTGCTCACCCGGGATGTGGATTTGTGCATCAAACTCACCCTCCGGAGTGACAAAATGAGCCTTCATGCCGTCGAAGCCCAGGTTTTCAATATTTGTGGTATATACTGATTTATGAACGCCTGAAGCCGATTCCTTGCCATAGTATATGGCAGGCTTTCCATTTACCGTCTGCACTGTGGCCAGCTTATCGTCATCTGCATTCAGCACTGCGACCGCATCCGGCATCATATGCTCAAAGCACTCTGTCTTTGCTTTAAGCACACCATCCCTGTCGCCCAAAAACTCCAGATGGCAGTAGCCGATATTGGTGATGACCATAACATCCGGGCAAGACATAGTAGAAAGTCTGTGCATCTCGCCAAAATCAGATATGCCCATCTCAAGCACCGCTACCTGATGGCTTTCCCTGATTCCGAAAATGGTGAGTGGCAGGCCTATCTCGTTGTTGAAATTGCCTGCGGTCTTGTGGACGCTGTATTTCTGCTCAAGGACTGACGATATCATCTCCTTGGTGCTGGTCTTGCCGACACTTCCGGTGATCCCCACCACCTTGATATCAAGGCTTTTTCTGTAAAATGCCGCGAGCTTTTTCATGGCATCGGTGGTTGATTCAACAAGCACATATGGGCCTGCCGGATCCGTCAGCTCATGCTCAGAGAGCACAATTGCCGCCCCCTGCTCAAACACAGTCGGAATGAATTTGTGTCCGTCCACCCTTTCTCCCTTTATTGGGATAAAAAGATAGCCCTCCTTCACCTGTCTGCTGTCTATGACTGCGCCGGTGATTGTCGTATCAAGCAGTGTCTCATCGCCTATGTATGTGCCATCGCAAGCCTTTGCGATATTTGCAAATGTAAGATTCTTCATGTACTTATCCGACATGCTACACCTCATATTTTTTCAAAGATATGTTAATCAGATGCTCACAGAGCTGATTAAAGCTCATACCGATAACCGCTGCCTCCTGTGGCAGAAGACTGGTCGGAGTCATGCCCGGCAGTGTGTTTGCCTCGAGGCAGAACATCTCATTTTTGTCATTGAGCAAAAAGTCTGAGCGTGAATATGTGTCAAGCCCGATAACGCGCGCAACCTCCTCTGCATAGTGCTGCATATCCTTTGTCACCTGCTCAGGAAGCTCGGCCGGACATGTCTCTACTGTACTGCCCGCCTTGTATTTATTCTTATAATCGTAGAAGCCCTCCTTCGGTGCAATCTCTATAATAGGAAGAGCCTTTCCCTCGATAACGCCGACAGAGAACTCCCTGCCCTGTACAAATTCCTCGATAACCAGCTCATTTTCCCACTTGAAGGCATCGTCAAGTGCCGCCTTGAACTCTGCCGCATCCCTAACGATAGTGACACCGATGCTTGAACCGCCGCAGCATGGCTTTACAACGCATGGAAGTGTCAGGTCAAGCTTTGTGATATCGTCCTGTCTGGTCGCTCTTGTCATGGAAATACCCTTTGGAGTAGGGATACCGTTTGCAAGGAAGAACTGCTTTGATGTCTCCTTGTTCATGGCGATGGCTGAGCTTAAATAATCGCTGCCTGTATATTTGACACCGAAGAGGTCAAATGCTGCCTGTATCTTTCCGTTCTCTCCGTTTTCTCCGTGGAGTGCCATGAAAACAATGTCAGCCATCTGACACATTTTGATGACATTTGGTCCGAAGAAGCAAGGTGACTGGTCCTTTCTGGAAGCCTTTACCTTTGCGAGGTCAGGTGCCTCTGTCGGAATATCGCTGACCTGCACGCTTATCTCGTCCGCGCGGTCAAATATACCTGTCAGGTCCTCCTCCCTGTCACTATATCCCATAAATACATCCAATAATATAACTTTGTGGCCGTTCTCTTTGAGTGCCTTAGCTACCATGCTTCCTGTCTTGAAGGAAACATCTCTCTCTGTGCTGAGCCCTCCGGCAAGTACTACGATGTTCATTTTTGTCCTCTTTTCTTTGATTGAATTATCATGCTTTGGCTTAATTAAACACAATGCAATGCTTCTTTTTTAAAGCTATGAGTAATCAACATAATTTTTCCAAAATTATAACACCATTTGTGCAAAAAAGAAAGACCGGTTGCCCGGTCAAAAAAGAAATTCTCATCTTATTTTAAACTGTGTTAACTTCCAGCAGCTGTATCATTCTCATAAATACCATCCGCCCGTGCAAATCATCCTGTGAAAGTGATTCTCCATACTTCAATACTAATAATCGGCACTGATAAAAATTCAGCTCAGGATTGCCAAAAAGCAAAATCCGCAAGGCTGCATTTTCCAGGTAATTGTGTATATTTCCCACCTCAATAAATATATCTACGATATCATCGAGGTTAATAAGTCCTTTCTGTTCATAGTACATTGTTCTCAAATATCTGTTCCCCTCCATTAACTATATTTTTCATAGAACTTCTTTTTTATCTTTCTTTTGAATTTTTTCGTTTTTTACGAAATTTTTCTCTTTGTTTTTGTTGGTGGGTTCATTTTTCCATATAATATATCAATATTCTAGGCGCGTTATGTGCTGGTATTTTGAAGATTTCTATTAGAATTTTTAATATTGATAGGTGATTAGCAGTTTTCGACAAAATACGACATGGTTTTTGGTTTAATTTAGTTGGTTTTTGGTTTATATTGCGCTTTTCTCATAAGAATTTTTGGAATGATAAATTTGTACTATATTTTGAGGTTTTTGTTCTAATTATTTCATTTTTTAAAATTTATATAAATGGTTAATATAAAAAACCGGCAGCCAACGGCTGCCGGTTTTCGATGAAAAAAAGGTTAAATTATGATGAAAAATAAGAGTCTAACATTCCGGTTCGATAAGTCCGTATGTATTTCCTTTTCTCTTGTAGACTACATTTACTTCGTCATTCTCTGCATTTCTGAATACGAAGAAATCGTGTCCTGAGAGCTCCATCTGGATGCATGCATCCTCAGGATACATAGGTTTCATACCAAATCTCTTGGTACGAACAATCTTGATTTCCTCGTCCTCTGCATCGTCTGCCTCCACGAAATCATCCTGGAATATCGCCGGTGCATACTTCTTTGCGGAAATCTTGGTTCTGTATTTGCGAAGCTGTCTCTCGATTACTTCCTCTACCAGGTCAATTGATACGTACATATCACTGCTGACCTGCTCTGAACGGATAACATGTCCCTTTGCCGGGATAGTAACCTCGATTTTCTGTCTATCCTTTTCTACGCTGAGTGTAACGTATACGTCTGTGTCCGGTTTAAAAAACTTCTCCAGCTTTGACAGCTTCTCCTCTACTGCCTGCTTAAGCCCCTCTGTTAATTCGATGTTTCTTCCTGAAATTGTTATTCTCATGATGTCCAACCCCTTTATCGTTTATTTGATACGTTGTCTGTATCATGTAAATATTATACCATAAATTTCTTTTTCATCAATCATTTTTATGCATTTTATATAAAAAATCAAGATTTTATTTATGATCCAACGCGAAATCACTTGATTTCGCTATAATTAAGGATTTCATCAAGATAAAAAACATCAAGTCAGATGATTTTTTATACACTACTCAAGTGCCTCAAGCTGAGAGGAAAGCTCCTCCCACGCCTCCATATCTATAAGGATTTCTTCCTCGAGAGCGTCTATTTCGTTCTGGATTTCCGTGAGCTTTGAGTAGCTTGACTGATACTCCGGCTTCATAAGCTCGGCCTTGAGCTCATCGAGCTTTGCCTCCTTGACCGCCAGGTCCTCCTCGGCCTTTTTGACCTTTTTTTGTATCTTTGAGCGCTCCTTGCCCGGGTTGTAGTATGCCTTGCCGGTTGATGAGACAGCCATGCCGCCTGCCTGGGCTGCGCTATTTGCATTGGTGCTTTCGCCCACATTACCTGCTGCAGCGGTTTGTGACGTGCTCCGGTTTGCATCACTGCCTGTCTGACTGCCGCCGTTCTGGCTTATCGCGCCGCCAAATATCGCATTGCCTCTGTATACATTTTTGCTCTCCGAAGCCTCCCTGTCGAGCTTTTCCTGATACTGCTCATAGCCAAACTGATAGAGATTGGTCGTGCCATCCTCGAACACAAGCAGCTGTGTGGCTACCTTTTTCACAAAATATCTGTCGTGTGATACAAAAATCAGTGTGCCCTTGTAGTCCTTAAGCATGCTCTCCAGCGTTTCCTTGCCTACGATATCCATATGGTTAGTTGGCTCATCGAGCACGAGCACGTTCGGTCTGGTCTTTAAAATCTTACAAAGCGCCAGTCTGACCTTTTCTCCTCCGGATAGCATATTTACGTTCTTGAACACGTCCTCCCCTGAAAAAAGGAAGGCTCCAAGTGCATTTCTTGCCTCTGTTTCCGTGAGATTCGGATACTCATCCCAGAAATCATCGAGCACAGTCTTGTTGCTTGTATACATGGCCATCTGCTGGTCGAAATATCCTATCTGCACGTTGGTTCCAAAGCGGTACTCGCCTGAAAGTGCAGGGATCTTACCCACGATAGTCTTTAAAAATGTCGATTTTCCAAGTCCATTTCCGCCAAGTATGCCAAGCTTTTCGCCTCTTTTCAAATCAAGCGACACTACGGAGAGCGGATGGTCATAGCCGATTGCAAGCTCTGATGTATAAAGCACATCGTTTCCGGTCTCCTTTTCGGGCTGGAAATTGGCATGGAATGTCTTGTTGTCGTACTTGTCCGGCGCCTCGATAATCACCATGCGGTCGATAGCCTTCTGCTTTGACTGCGCCATGGCTGTCTTGGTCGGCTTGCCCTTGAAGCGCGTAACCATACGCTGCAAACGTTCTATCTCCTTCTGCTGGGCGATGTGATCCTTCATCTGCTTGTCGTAGTTTTCCTTTTTGCGGGCGATAAAATTGGTATAATTGCCCGGATAGCGCCTTGCTGTGCCGTACTCGATCTCGTATACCACATCTACCACATTGTCGAGAAACATACGGTCATGGGATACGACAACCACTGCCTTCGGGTACGACTTCAGATAGCCCTCAAGCCACTCAATCGTCGTGACATCGAGGTGGTTGGTCGGCTCGTCCAAAAGCAGTATGTCAGGCTTTGACAAAAGCAGCTTTATGAATGCTATCTTGGTCTGCTGACCTCCGGAAAAGTCACGGATTGGCTTTTTGCGCTCATCATCTGAGAAGCCGAACTTGCGGATCATGACCTCATATTCCTTCTCATAATAGTAGCCGCCATCATCCTTGAAGGCCTCCTCCATCGCGGTATATCTGGCTACCTTTTCATCGGAATAATCATGCTCGAGCTCTGCCGCCGCGCGCGCAAGCTCTGCCTTTCGCTCGTCCATTTTCACGAAGCATTTGCGCACCTCCTGCTCGAGTGTCACATCAGGATCATCAAACGCAATCTGCTTCAGATACCCTATCTCCGGGTTTCCTGCCTTTGCAATAAAGGCGCTCTCATCGCTGTCGAGCTTTTCCATCTCAACCTCGCCTGAAATGAGCTTTAAAAGTGTTGTCTTGCCACAGCCGTTTCTGCCGACTATCGCTATCTTTTCTGTGTTTCTGATTTCAAAATCTATACTATGCAAAATGACGTCGTCGCCAAATGCGACAGCGCCATTACTTATCTGGTAGAGCATATACTATCCTTTCATGCTTATGCCTGCTGCTTAATTGTTAGCCATAATGTAGTTGACAAACTGTGTTGCAGTACGTCCCGAAATGCCACCGTGGCTGAGTTCCCACTTGTTTGCCTCCCTGCACAGCTCCTCGTCTGAAAGTGTGCAGCCGCTCTTTCTCGCAAGCTCTGTTACGATGTTGAAGAACTCCTTCTGCGATGGCTTTGAGTAGCTGATCGTCACACCAAAACGGTTTACAAGTGACAGCTTCTCCTCAACCGTATCTGAGTGGTGCTTGTCATTGCTGTTGTCCTGGTCATTACGGTCATTCCATGTCTCCTTGATCAGGTGACGGCGGTTAGAGGTTGCATAAATCAGTATGTTGTCAGGCTTTGTCTCCACGCCACCCTCGATAACTGCCTTTAGGAACTTGTACTCAATCTCGTGCTCCTCGAATGAGAGGTCATCCATATATATGATAAATCTGTAGTTTCTGTTTTTGATTGCTGCGATAATCTTTGACAGATATTTAAACTGATGCTTGTATATCTCAATCATGCGCAGTCCGTCATCATAATACTGATTGACAATGGCCTTGATGCTTGTTGATTTTCCGGTTCCGCTGTCTCCGAAAAGCAGCACATTGTTGGCCTTTTTGCCCTGTACAAACGCTTCTGTATTGTCAGTGAGCTTTTTCTTCTGGATTTCATAGCCGATCAGGTCATCGAGCATGACCGCATCCATATTGTTGATTGGCATGAAGGAGAATCCACCGTCCAGATGCTCCTCAATCCTGAATGCCTTGTTGAGACCAAACATGCCGACTCCGTATGCCTTGTAAAAGCCTGTTACCACATCAAAGAACTCCTGCTCATCCTTAGCTGCCTCAAGCTTCTTGCTCAGCGCCCTTACTTTCTCGCTGACATTGTGATTGTACATAAGGTCCTTTTTCACAATGGCCTTATAATTGCTGATCTGTGTGAAACAGTCGATTCCGAGTGCTGACTCGATTGGCTTGAAATCATAATCGAAAAGCTTCTTAAAAATCCTGAAATCGTTTGCCACAAGCCCATTTACGCTGCCATCACTGGCTCCGACCTTCTCACAGGTGATGGAAAACGGATTCTCACTCATCATAAGGAAGAAAGTGAGATAGTTGTGCCACAGATTGTCATCAAAACCATAGTCTGTCGCTACCTTTAGGATTCTCTTGACCTGTGTATTGATGTCGCGCACAAGCTCTGTCTTGTTGTACTCGCCCACCTCAAACTGCTCAAAGAGCTGTCCCAATTTATAAAGTATCTCATCCTGAGATAAATCTCCGTACATAAGTAATTTTGATATTTCCTGATACATGGCTGTTCCTCCTGGTTTGCCTTGTTTTCGCTGCTAACATATGATTATAAACACTGAATAACAATTTTGCAAGGGCTTGTGTGCTTACGTCCCGCCCTGCATGCAAAAAGGCGGAGCTAAAACTCCACCTTTATTGTTGTGCCACGCCCCACCTCGCTGTCGAGCGTCAGCCCTGCATCATGCAGCTCCACTATATGCTTTACTATCGCAAGCCCTAGGCCTGTGCCGCCTGTCTCCTTCGAGCGGCTCTTGTCCACTCTGTAGAAGCGCTCAAAGACACGCTCCTGCTGGTCCTTTGGGATGCCTATGCCGTTGTCCTCGACCGTGAGAACTGTCTTTCCACCGAGCTTGTGTACCGTCACATTTACGGTGCCGCCCTCATTGTTGTAGCGGATAGCATTCTGGCAGAGATTCTCAACGAGCTCCGTGAGAAGCTGCCTGTTGCCTCGTACCATACAGTCAGTGCCGTCAAAATTGAGTGCTACTTTTCTCTGCTCGGCATTCACCTGTAGATTTTCCATGCAGTCCTTGACCAGACAGTACAGATCAAGCTGTTCAAATCCCTGCTGTGCCTCGCTGGAATCAAGCTCCGAGAGCTTTATGATATCATTGATCAAGGAAAGCAGGCGCTGTGCATTTCTTCTGATTTCAGTGGCAAAATGAATCTGCTGCTCCTTTTCGACCATGCCGTTTTCTATGAGCTCTGCGTAGCCGGAGATGGCTGTGAGCGGAGTCTTTAGCTCGTGTGACACATTGGCTGTGAAGTCCTGTCTGCTCTTTGCCGCGGCAAGCACGCCCTCATGCTGTATCCTTATCGCATTCATGAACGGCACGAGCTCCTTGTACTCTGTCTTTTTCTGGATGACAGAGGCCTGCTCAAGGTTGCCTGCGAGTGTCTCGATTGGCTTCATGAGCTTTCTGGTCAGGCTCTTGGCTAGAACCACACATATTCCTAATATGATAACCGTCACTATAAGCATGGCAGGTATACTGCTTGCAAACATGTTCCAGATACTTCTTGCTGCAATAGAGACACGCAGTACCGTTCCATCATTGAGCTTTATGGCATGATAGAAGGTATTGCTGTTCATGGTGGCTGATGTTCTCACGCTGTCTCCCGTACCTTTATCAAATGCTGATTCAACTTCCGGTCTATCGCCATGATTTTCAAGTTTTTTCACATCATTTTGATTGTCATACAGCACTGTGCCGTCCTTGTCAATCCAGGTGACACGAATACCCTCCACGTCAATCTGCGGGATTTCATTTATATCCTGTTTTAGTATTCCTGTGCTTTCTATTGTCTCTGCCATGACCTGCAGATCTTCCTTTACCTGCTTCTGAAAGAGGTAATAGTTGATTACTGTCATGGAAACCATAGTGGCAATTGCTACAAAAAGTGCTGTTGCTACCAGATAATAGTTAATCTTCTTTTTCATGCTGTACGCTCCGCTTATGTATATTAGAAATCATCATAACAGCTATTATTCTATAACATAGCCCACATTTCTGACTGTCTTTATCCTGCTGCCATAGTCACCCAGCTTGTGGCGGAGTGTCTTTATGTGCATGTCCACTGTACGTGTCTCGCCCTCAAAGTCAGTATCCCAGACGCTTCTCATGATGACCTCCCTGGTCATGACTATGCCCTGACTGCCCATCAGAAGCCTTAAAAGCTCGTACTCCTTGTATGTAAGGTCAACCGGCTCATTGTTCACTGTAACCACATGGCGCTCATGGTCAATCACCAGATCATCCAGCTTTAAAAGCTTCGGCTCCTCCTTCGCTGTTCTCCTGAGCAGTGCCTTTACTCTTGTGATAAGCTCCATGATTGAGAAAGGCTTTTTGATGTAATCATCTGCGCCTCCGTCAAGCCCTTTTATCATATCCATCTCTGTGGTCTTGGCTGTGACCATTATAATAGGAATATCCTGGGTGGCCGGACGTTTTCTGAGCTTTCTCACGATATCGTAGCCGCTCTCATCCGGAAGCATCACATCAAGCAGTATGAGGTCCGGTACTAGCTCATCCAGCTTCTTGTAAAATTCCTTTGCGTTTTCAAATGCACTGACGATGTAATTACTGTTTTTTAAAGCAATAGTCTCTATCTCACGTATGCTCTCATCGTCCTCTACAATATAAATAAGTGCCATAGCTTTCTCCATTTCAAAAAATCTTATGTAAAATTTTTACCTGCTTTTTACTTTCGATTATACATTACTAATGTAAAACAGACGATGGTTTTATGTAAAATTTATGTAAAATCCATCGTCTGTATCAATTTTGTCTGTATATAACTATGATTTAATTTTTCAGCATAAAGATTAAATCATGATTTGCGAACCTTGTCATCAAGTGCAAACTCAACCCACTCAGCAATATTTGTCGCATGATCTCCGATACGCTCAAAGTATTTTGCAACCATGAGAAGATCCTCTGCCTGCTCACCATCCTCCGGATGCTCCCTGATGAAATCAATAAGCTCAGCCTTTACCTTATCAAAAAGCTCATCAACCACATCATCCTGCTTCATCACTATGTGAGCCTTGTCATTGTTCTTCTCAACATAAGCCTCGATTGCTCTGATAAGCATAAGCATTGTCTCTGAAGCCATGCTCTTGACATGCTCTATATTGACCCTGTATGGCTTGTCACTGCTCATCAAAATGGTCATCTCGCTGATATCGGCTGCGTGGTCTCCTATACGCTCCATATCAGTAACCATCTTCATCGCTGCAGAAATTGTTCTAAGGTCTCTTGCTACAGGCTGCTGCTGCATGAGCAGATCAAAGCACAGGCTCTCTATCTTTTTCTGCTCTCTGTCTATCTCTGAATCGCCCTCCATGATGGCTTTGGCGCTATCGGCATCCTGATGTATAAATGCCTCGATTGCTTTCTGGATTGACTCCTCAATCATGCTTCCCATGTGCATCATTTCTTCATTCAGCTTCTTAAGCTGCTCGTCGAATTTCGATCTCATTAACCAAACCTCCCTGTGATGTAATCCTCTGTTCTCTTGTCCTGTGGATATGAGAAAATTGTCTTTGTGTCACCAAACTCAACCATATCTCCCACAAGGAAGAAGGCTGTATCGTCTGACACACGCACTGCCTGCTGCATGTTATGTGTTACAACTACAACTGTGTACTTTTTCTTTAAATCCTCCATGAGCTCCTCTATCTTTGAAGTAGAGATAGGGTCGAGCGCTGATGTAGGCTCATCCATCAAAAGCACCTCCGGCTGTACGGCAAGCGCTCTCGCAATACACAGTCTCTGCTGTTGTCCACCCGAAAGTCCCATAGCAGATTTCTTTAATCTATCTTTAACTTCATTGAATATCGCAGCACCCTGAAGACTTTCCTCAACTATCTGGTCGAGTATCTTTTTATCCTTGATTCCATGCACTCTCGGGCCATATGCGATATTGTCATATATGCTCATCGGGAACGGATTTGGCTGTTGGAAAACCATGCCGACCTTTTTGCGAAGTACGGTTGTATCGACTGATGGTGCATATATATTCTCACCATCTATCTCTATGCTTCCCTCGATTCTGACGTTGTCAACCAGATCATTCATTCTGTTGATACACTTTAAAAATGTAGACTTACCACATCCTGACGGTCCGATCAGCGCTGTCACGCTGTTTTCTTTTATGTCCATATTGACACCATGCAGTGCATGATTCTGGCCATAATACAGATTCAGGTCGCGAACCTGAATTTTGATTTTTTTCTCCATTTGTATCTCCTGCAACATGTAATAAATTTCTTGTCTTCGAGAATACATTATATGGATGCTTTGTAAAATGCTCTATCAGATGTATGTAAAATCTATGTCAAATTTTTACACACATAAATTATTCGCACTGTTTGTATTTATTATTTGTATACATTATTTATATGCTTTATAGTCGGCTTTATTAAAGTACTGTCTGGTTAAAGTATTGTATCTTTAATAATTAAAAGCTCATCCATTATCCTGTCAGCATCAATATTTGAGTAATTGATAATAAACTGATGCCTGTCCTCCTTTGGCTTGATCAGATTGAAATGGGTAATCGCCTGAAGCTTTATACCTTTTTTCAATAGCAGCTCTTCAACTGTTTTGTCCGGAAGGTTCGTGTCAAACTGTATGATAAAATGCAGTCCGGAGTCATTTTCTATCACCCTGCATTCCTTTTCAGTGAAGCAGCCTTTTATGGACGAAAGCACGCTCTGGCGCTTTCTGCCGTAGTGCAGTCTCATCCTGTTTATGTGCTTTTCAAAATAGCCCTCGCTGATAAATCGTGCCAGCGTATACTGCTCGAAGGTGGATACCGTACATGAGTAAAATGAAAGCCTCCTGTAAAACTCATTTGCCAAATGCTCTGGCAGCACCATGTAGCTGATTCGGATGGTGGATGTGAGAGACTTTGAAAATGTATTTATATAGATGACCTTTTCACACGCATCTATCGAGAGGATTGGCGGTATCGGGTGTCCGTTCATGCGAAACTCACTGTCGTAATCATCCTCTATGATGTATCTGTCGCTGCTCTCGTTGGCCCATGCCAAAAGCTCATAGCGGCGGTTCACAGGCATCGTGATTCCTGTCGGAAAATGGTGTGTCGGGCTGATATGTGCTATCTGCGCGTTCACTTTCTTTATAAGCTCCACGCTGATGCCCTGCTCATCCATCTGCACCGGCAGGCATTTTGCATTGTTGCACTCGTATATCTGGCTGATTTTCTTATAGCCCGGATCCTCCACGCAGTATACCTTATCCGTACCCAAAAGCTTCACAAGCAGTCCGTACAGATACTCTGTTCCCGCTCCGACTATTATCTGATCCGGGTCCACATTCATACCGCGAAACGATGACAGGTGGCTTGCTATCGCTTCCCGAAGCTCTCTCACTCCGCCACACGGCGACACCGACAAAAGCTCCTGCTCCCTAAGGGAAATCGTCTCTCGCATGAGCTTTGCCCATATGGAAAACGGAAAGTTACCTGAATCTGTCCTGTTTGATGAGAAATCAAATATGCTTTCATCCTGCTCAGGTGGCAGCTTTATGCTAAGCTCCTTCTGCACCGGTGCCTTGATTATCCTGATATCTGACACATCGGCTATGAAATAGCCCCTCTTGGGCCTTGCAAACATATAGCCCTCGCCTATCAACTGGTCATATGCATTTTCAACCGTAATGGTACTAACCCCCAGATTCTTGGCGAGGGTACGTTTTGATGGCATTTTCTCCCCGGAGCTTAATTTTCCCTGTGATATATCGTTTTTGATGCACTCATACAGGCATTTGTAGAGTGGACCGTCTGTTTTTGTGAGGTCGTAGGTCAGCATTTGATTCACCGCTTTCTGGCATTTATATTTTCCTTATTTTGAATATTTTAATATTACCAGATGTAGCGTATTATTGCAACCATGATATGCGGCTGGTGTGAACAATGCAGCCCGGTGGCGCAGGTGGCGAGTAAACATCTTTGCTTACGCCTGACTACTTCGGTCATATAAATTGACATAAAAGCAATATAAAAAATAAAAGGAGATTTAACAAATGGAAAACAATAAGAATACTCAATACGAACTCAACAAAGGACTTGCACAGATGCTAAAGGGCGGTGTCATCATGGATGTCACGACTCCGGAGCAGGCCAGGATTGCCGAGGCTGCCGGTGCATGTGCTGTCATGGCGCTTGAGAGAATTCCTGCTGATATCAGAGCCGCAGGCGGTGTTTCGAGAATGAGCGATCCTAAGATGATTAAGGGCATTCAGGAGGCTGTCAGCATCCCAGTCATGGCAAAGTGCCGTATCGGTCACTTCGTGGAGGCGCAGGTGCTCGAGGCTATCGAGATTGACTACATTGATGAGTCTGAGGTGCTTTCACCTGCTGATGATGTGTACCATATCAACAAGAGAGATTTCAAGGTTCCTTTCGTGTGCGGTGCAAGAGATCTCGGTGAAGCACTCCGCCGTATCAACGAGGGAGCTTCCATGATCCGTACAAAGGGTGAGCCCGGTACAGGTGATATAGTGCAGGCTGTCAGACATATGAGAAAGATGAATTCTGAGATTGCAAAGCTAACTTCCATGCGTGAGGATGAGCTTTTCGAGGCAGCTAAAAATCTTCAGGTGCCTTTCGAGCTGGTCAAATTCGTTCATGACAACGGCAAGCTTCCGGTTGTAAACTTTGCGGCAGGCGGTGTGGCTACTCCGGCTGATGCGGCTCTTATGATGCAGCTCGGTGCTGAGGGTGTGTTCGTCGGTTCAGGTATCTTCAAGTCAGGCGATCCTGCCAAGAGAGCTGCCGCTATCGTAAAGACTGTGACAAACTTTACTGATGCAAAGCTCATCGCAGAGCTTTCTGAGGATCTCGGTGAGGCTATGGTCGGAATCAACGAGAGCGAGATTAAAATCATCATGGAAGAAAGAGGCAAATAAAATGAAATCAGGACTTAAGATTGGTGTTTCAGCTGTTCAGGGAGCGTTTATTGAGCACAAGCGCATGCTTGAGTCTCTTGGGTGCAAATGTGTAGAGCTGCGCCGGAAATCAGATATCTGTGACTTAGACGGACTCGTGCTGCCTGGAGGTGAGAGTACTGTGCAGGGCAAGTTGCTCCGTGAGCTTGATATGTTTGATGAGCTTAAGGAAAGAATCGCAAACGGACTTCCGGTGCTAGCAACCTGCGCCGGTCTTATCCTTTTAGCTTCACATATCAGCAACGATGACAACGTATATTTCGGCACTTTGCCTGTCACTGTTAAAAGAAATGCCTACGGCAGACAGCTTGGAAGCTTTGAGGCCACAGCAAGGTTTGACAATAGCTTTGACTTTACCATGACATTTATCAGGGCGCCTTACGTGGAAGCTATTGATGACTCCGCCAAAAATGATGTACATGTGCTCGCCGAGTATGACGGCAAAATTGTCGGCGTGCAGTATAAGAACCAGATTGGGCTGGCTTTTCATCCGGAGCTTGATGATGATACACGGATTCATGAGAGGTTTTTGGAGATGATATGATTATTCAGGAATGTTGTTATAATTTGTAATAGCATTCCTTCTTGTTTTCTATTTATATTTTTATTGCCATATCATTTTTCATCATTTATAATTATATATCACGTGTTTCAACACTATTATCCGGAGGGGTTATGAAAATTTTAATTAGTAGGGAACAATAATTACACTCACACAGACTTATTGAGGGATATAGAAGGATTGGACATGATACAGCATAATCATTCATTAATTATAATCAAAAACAGTGCCCCCGGCATAAAAACAAAATATCTTACATATTATGATGAAAGATGGGACTGTAAGCTGTTTCCCAATTTAAAAACCGCAGATAAAGACAATGAAGCCTTTATCATCAGTAATTTATCAAATGACTTAGGTATACCCAAAAAAGAAATCAAATGCAAATATATATCATCCAGAGTACAGGAAAAATATTCCGTAAGCCATAACGAAAACAGAGTGTATAACCATAGGCTGTACGAAGTAGAATTTAAAAATATTCCAAAAATAATGAATAAAAACGACTTTTCTATTAACTCCCGACACTATTATTGGATGACAATTAGTGAAATGGAAAAAGACGATAATATAATGAAAAAGAATATGGAAGTAGTTGATTTTGTAAAAGAATGCGAAAAATAATTTTTTAAGCCGGGGCATCTGCCCCGGCTTTTATTGTTTCTTATGTCTTATAAGTTCAATATATAATATGATTAGACGGTCAATAGGTATCATAATATTGTTTTAAAAAGCCTAAAACTCCAGAGTCACCTTAAAAAGATCGCCATCCACCGTCAGCTCCAAAGTACCATTCATGAGCTTCATGAGACTTTCTGCAATAGACAGTCCCAGTCCGCTGCCCTCGGTATTTCGCGAGCTGTCTCCTCTGACAAAACGCTCCTTAAGCTCATCGCTTGAAATATTAAGCGGTGTAGCTGATACATTCTTGAAGGTTATGATGGCTCCGCTGTCCTTTGGAATGATGTCAATGTACACTCTCGTGCCCGGCTGGGCGTATTTGTTGATGTTGTTCATCAGATTATCAAACACTCTCCACAGATGTCGTCCATCTGCCTGAATCATAACAGGCGTAACGTCATTTTTAATAATTAAGTCAAGATTATTTTTCTCGAATTTTTCTTTGTATTCTCCAGCTACCTGTGACAGCATAACAGCCGCATCCAGTTCCTCCAGTTCTACATTTATGCTGCCGGTAGATGCCTTTGAAGCCTCAAGTAAATCCTGAATTAATTTTTTCAAACGTGATGACTGCCTGTCGAGAACGTCAAGATATTCGCGTACCTTCTCGTTATCTATGTCCTCCTTCTGCAACAGGTCCACATAATTGATAATCGAGGTGAGCGGTGTCTTGATATCATGCGACACATTTGTGATGAGCTCCGTCCTGAAGCGCTCGCTCTTCATTTTTTCAGAGACCGCCGCCTCTATTCCATTGCTCACATTATTCAAATCCTCTCCATGCTTTCTGAAAAACAGCATGAGTTTTGACGTATCAACCGGCTGTGAAAAATCACCGTTTGCTATTGCCTTTGCGGCGCATCTTATCCTGTCATACTGCATGATAAATGCGATAAGCAGCACAAGCTCTATAATCTTTACAATGAATCCAAAGCCTATAAGCTCAAGCAGACATAAAAGGCCGAATGCCAGCATACTGATCAGAAATAGCGGTACATTTCTTTCTATCCATGAAAAGCCGTATCTGATTGGGGCAAATACCATCCTGCATAGCTTTTTGACAGGCTTTAAGAAAAATCTCACAACATAGTAGCACAATGTATGCTTCCAGAACTCATGTGCCCTGATTCTTACGTATGTTGTCAGGATTGCTTCAAGCGAAACCATGGTTGCCGCCAGACAAATGAGTGCCACCACCGGAAGCTGCTTTATAAGCAAAAAGCCTGCCGGAAATACCATAAAGTCTGCAAACATTGTCACTCCAAGCATCACCTCATACGGCAGCCTGTCATATAATCGTAATTTAATTTCTTCCGAATCCTCACGTTTTCCGGCAACTGTCAGCAGATACCCCGCTGTAATCACAAAACCAAGTATAAATATGACAAACAATACACTTAAATGAGCCTCTGTAAATTCCATGACGTCAAGTAAGCTGTCTGCCTGATTGAAGTAATCGCCCTTTTCCTGAAGCTGCTCAGGCAGCTTTGCATACACATAATAGTACTCAGGCTTATCTTCCGTTTGGGTGTATGGATAGTACACAATTCCGGTATCCGATATATTAAAGGTATCCGGTAAAAGCTCATAGCTCTCATTCACCTGCTCCACCACTTTTATGATTTCGTAGCTGTCATAATAAATATCCTCATCATAATCGTAGTAAGAGCCGTCACTATCAAAGCGCGAATCGCCGTCATCACTCAGATTCATGCCACACTTTATATGATTTCCTTTTTCATCATAGCACTTTACATTTTTCCACTCGGCAAAGCCTGTAATATCGAGTGACTGGCCTGTAAACATCTCCTCGTAGGCAAAGTAATTATTTCCATTCTCATCGGTTTTCTCAACTGCCTTATATAAGCCAAGCGAGCTGTTATCGTTAGAGCCTGTCATCACCCTCACCTTTGGAATGACATAAGCGGTACCATCATTCAGGCACAGATAAAAGAGCCCATTTGTCTTGGAATACATGATTGAGCTGACTCTCTCACTGTTCATACTGTTTGATGCATCGTCTGACTCTTCATAGCTGCCGCTCATTGCATCCCACAGATATGATAGCCTGTTCCACTTTAAGTTCTTTGCCTTGTAGCTAAAAATATAATCCGGATTTGATATTTCATCCACACTTGAATACACCTTTGCTGCATCAGATTTTACATCTACCTTGTCCTCTGATGTTTCATTACTCTTTACCACTGCGGCCTGCAGATTTGTATCGTCCATCATCTGCGAAAATGCATTGTCATCACCGGATTCATAATTGTACACCATCTGTCTGCTATAGGCTCCTGCAATATTCGCATGAATTTCATCCCTTAGCTGTGCTGTGCTTTCATAATTGTTTGTATACACTGCAACTAACGTTGTTACAACAAGCCCTGCCGCCATGACTGAGCACACTATAAATGCCGCCAGCTTAAGCCACAGATTCCTTGATATTTTTTTCATATCATTCACCTTCCATTTTATAGTGCTTCACTTGACAAAGCTGTATCAAGCACGCACCTATTCAGCGTCAATTTTGTATCCGCGACCCCAGATGACCTTTAAGTACCTTGGCTCAGCCGGATTTATCTCAACCTTTTCTCTGAGATGACGGATATGTACCGCCACCGTGTTTTCTGTCCCATACGGCTCATCCTTCCAGACCTTTGCATATATCTGATTAGGCGAGTACACCTCGCCCGGATGCTCCATGAGAAGCTTCAAAATATCGTACTCTGTACGTGTGAGATTCGCTGCCTCGCCATCAACTGTCACTGTCTTTGATTTATCATCCAGCTCAATGCCGCCGATTACCAGCTTTCCTGCGCTTGTATTGCCTGCGCCAAGAAGCATGTATCTCCTGATCTGCGACTTCACCCTTGCCTGCAGCTCTACCGGGTTAAACGGTTTCGTCACATAGTCGTCTGCTCCGACCGTGAGCCCGAGTACCTTGTCAGTGTCCTCACTTTTGGCAGTGAGAAGTATGACCGGCACATTAGAGATTTTTCTGATTTCCACCATCGCCTCTATGCCGTCCATGACAGGCATCATGATATCCATCAGGACAAGATGCACATCATTGTGTTTTACTATATCGAGCGCCTCCAGCCCGTTTCGCGCCGGGATTACCTCGTAGCCATCGCTGGTTAAATAAATGCTGATTGCTGATACAATGTCTTTCTCATCATCACATACTAATACTTTATACATAATTGCCTCCGGAAGTTTTATGTTGTTCTTATTGTATCAATTGTAACATTAAAATCCAATTATGTAACACATTAAGATTTGTTTAAGAAATAATCTTAATGAAACTCAAAAGAAGCTCCGATTTACTGATATCAAATCGAAGCTTCTTTTCTTAGTTAGTTCATTATATTTGTTATTTACTATATTCGTTAATTTATTTTAATGATTAAAGGGTAAAATACTTTTTGCCCCTCATATCATTATAATAACCGATTGATTTGTTTACTTCGCCTGGAATTTCTTTGCCAGCACCTTTGTCAGGATATTGATAAGGAATACGATTACGAGAAGCACAACCGCAATTCCAAATGCCTGGTCGAATTTTCCTTCACTTGTCGCTGCAAGATAGAGCTTGATGGTAAGTGTTCCACCTGACTGCATTATCTTTGAGAAATATCCGCTGGCAACCTTTGGAAGCATTCCTGCACTTCCTGCCGTAAAGAGGAGTGCTGCTGACTCACCTACTATTCGGCCGATTGCAAGGATAACACCTGTGATGATTCCCGGCATGGCTGACGGCAGCAAAATGGTGCGGATGGTGTGCCATTTTCCGGCTCCAAGTCCGACTGCGCCGTGTCTGTAGCTGTCCGGTACAGTTTTAAGCGCCTCCTGTGTATTTCTTGTGATGAGAGGCAGAACCATGAGTGTCAGTGTCAGTGAGCCTGTCAGGATACTGTAGCCAAAGCCTATTGTCTGTCCGAAAAACATCATTCCGAAGAGGCCAAAGATGATTGACGGTATTCCTGCAAGTGTCTCTGTGGCAAACTCTATTGTGGATACGAGCTTACCCGGCTTTGCATACTCATTCAAGTACACGGCTGCTCCCACTCCGACAGGAGTTGCTATGAGCATGGTGATAATTATGATGTAAAGTGTATTGAGCAGGTTGCCCGCTATTCCGACGGTACCTCTTAATACAGATGTCTCACTGGTCAGAAACTGCCAGTTTACCTGGCCGATTCCCCTGACAAATACATATATGATGATTCCTGCAAGCAGCACTACCGATAATGCTGCACATAAATATATGAAAAAATATACTACATCATCGCCTATTCTGCGGCGTTTTCCATTTATACTAGTCATTTTCCACAGCTCCTTTCTTTTTGAGTTTCATAAGGGTGAGGTTGATTATCATGATAAACACAAAAAGCACAAGACCTACTGAGAAAAGCACCTGTCTGTGAAGTCCGCTGGCGTATCCCATCTCGCTGACGAGCTGTGTGGTAAGGAAACGCACTGAGTTGAACGGAAGTGGAAAGCTTACCGTTCCACCGGCTACCATGTTGATAGCCATCGCTTCTCCGAGCGCACGACCTATTCCGAGCACAATTCCTGTCATGATTCCTGACTTTGCTGCAGGAACCGTCACTTTAAATATTGTCTGTATCTTTGTTGCTCCAAGAGCAAGGGATGCCGCTCTCATCTGCTGCGGTACTGCCTGTATTGATGATACGCTCATGTTGATTACCGTAGGAAGAATCATGATTGCAAGCACTATGATTGCTGCAAGCAGATTTGATCCGCCGGTAAACTGATGTGTTGCTGAGTTTGCAAAAACATGTTTCTCCAGCTTGTATAATACCGGATTAAGTATCATAAGTCCTAAAAGTCCATAGATTACTGATGGAATGGCTGCAAGCAGCTCTACTGCCGGCTGTACTATCGCTGAGAGCTTTTTGTTTGACACCTCAGTGAGAAATACTGCCGTAAGAAGAGCAATCGGTACTCCTATGAGTATAGATACTGCTGTTCCTATGATGGATGTGAGGATTATGTACAATATTCCGTAGCTTGGGTCTGCCGCTGTCGGCGCCCATTTTGTTCCGAATAAGAGGTTTAACACTCCGACCTTGAAAAATGCCGGCGCGCCTTTAAGGAACATATAAATTGTTATTGATAATACTGCGAATATTGCCACAACCGCACATACCGTGAATATTATTTTGGCAACATTCTCTACTATGGATTTATGTTTCATTTGATACTCCTTGTTTCAAAAAGTTCCCCAGGAAACCTGCCATTTCCTGAGGAAACCCTGTATCTTATCGATATGTATTAATACTGATGTCTAATATCGATGTCTGTATTTTGTATTTTTTTATGCTTATACTTACTAGTGATGTCTCGTATCGATGTCTGTATTTTGTATTATTTTTATACTTATACTTACTAGTGATGTCTCGCATCGATGTCTGTATTTTGTATTATTACTATGACCGATATTTCTACTGAGGGAGGATAAGGCCCACCTTCTTGATAACTGCCTGTCCCTCATCTGAGTTTACATAGTCAAACCAAGCTTTAACAATATCGTTCTGCTCATCAATCTTGCCCTTTGTAGCCATTACGAATGGACGAGAAAGGAGATATTTGCCTGCTACAATGTTTTCCTCTGTTGCCTCTACTCCGTCAATTTTCATTGCTGTTACTGTATCATCAAGCACGTCAAGTGAAACATATCCGATTGCTCCCGGTGTTGAGCCTACCTTTGCAAGAACTGCTCCTGTTGAGTCAAGCTCCTGTGCATATTTGCACTGATCCTTTACATCAAGAAGCTCCTCGAAGGCTCCTCTTGTACCAGAAGCTGCCTCACGGCCGATTGCTACGATTGCCTCATCTTTTCCACCAAGGTCTTTCCAGTTTGAAATCTCACCTGTGTAGATTTTCTTTAAGTCATCTGATGTAAGCTCTGTTACTGAGTTGTCCTTGTCTGTGATTACTGCGATTCCGTCGATTGCTACGATGTTTTCCTCAACGCCGTTTGCTTTCTCATCATCTGTAAGTGCTCTTGATGAATCTCCGATATCTACGCTTCCTGCTGTCACTGACTCGATTCCTGAACCAGAGCCTGTATACTCAACTGTTACTGTTACTCCAGGGTTTTTCTCCATGAATGACTCCTTGAGTGCCTCACAAAGCTTCTCCATTGAAGTACTTCCTGCAAGTGAAAGTGAACCGTTTAAGTTCTCATTTGATGTACCTTCATCTGCGCTTGTATCTGCATTGTTGTCTGCTCCGTCCGAGCTTGAACCACATCCTGTAAATGCTGCTGTCATCATTGTTGCAGCAGTTGCTAAAACTAAAAGTTTTTTCATACGATTTTTCATTTTAATTTCCTCTTTCATTACTTTCTTGAATTTATTTCTTTGTTTGTTACAACTGATATAGTAATGGGGAAATGTAAAATGCAAAATCATTAGTGTGTAAAATGCATGTAAAAAAATATTTTTAATTTACAATACGATTGTAAATTTAATAGACCTGCCATCTTTACTTTCTGCAGTTATTTTTCCTTTGTGTGCCTTTACTATAGCATAGGCTGCTGATAAACCTATTCCAAAGCCTCCTGTTTTTGAGTTGTGTGAAGTATCAGTGCGGTAGAAGCTCTCAAATAGCATGTCCTGTCTGCCTTTTTTTATGTTTGCAGTCTCGTCTACAGTGTTCCGCACTGTAATTATTCGGGTTTTACCGGATGGTCTCATCGTCAGTTCTATTTCCGGTGCCGTATCTCCGGTGGTGGTAACACAATCGTTTTGTGTTTGGGTTGTTTTATTTAGATACGTTTTATTAAAATTTGTCTTATTAAGATTCTTTTTATTGATATTACCCTTTTCGCGGCTTGCGCTGCTGCATCCTGAATACTTCATTGCATTATCAAGCAAAATTGATACAAGCTGTCTGATAGTCTTCTCATCTCCTGTATACAGTATTCCATCTATCACATCTATTGTGAGCTTTTTCCCTTTTGTCCGAGCTATCGCTTTAAACGGTTCTGCAGTATCAAGTATTGCGTCAGATAATGAAAATTCCAGCATCTCAAGCTTTGTTGCTTCCTCATCCATTCTCGACAAAAATACAAGCTTTTCCGTGAGCGAGGTCAAGCGTGCCACCTGTTTTCTGGTGCTGCTTGTCCATTCATTCTCTCCCTCCATCATCTCGATGACCTCTGTATTTGCATCTATTATGGTAAGTGGAGTTTTTATTTCATGGCTGGCATCAGTTATGAACCGCTTCTGCTTTTCATAGCTTTCCAATACAGGCTTTAGTATTTTTCCCGAGAAGAAGTATATCATAACAAATACAACTGCAAGTCCGAACACACTGATTCCAACACTGGCTAATACATATGTTCTTATTGTTGAAAGTTCTCGCTGACAACTCAGAAAAATATACATTGTAGAGCCACCATCACCTACTGTCAGGTATTTAAAACTTTCTGAAAATCCATTTTTGCCATCACCCTTTTTTCCTGATTTTCAAAGCTTTTTCGCGTATTGTGCTGCATTCTCTGACGAAACAGATGCTATTTTACTTGTGTCAATATTTTCCACATCGCCCTTGCTGTTTATTGTGACAGTAAAGTATCTGGTATCAAACTGACTCTCCGGCGAGATGCCATGGCGTTTTAGGTCATTCTCATTTATGTCGTTCTCATTTAAGTCAGCCTGATTCATATCCTCCGGTGGCTGTACATCTGTTCTGCCGGATGGTGGCTCTTTGAGCGTGGGAGTCCTTTTATTTGTACTTTCATCTGCTGTATTGCCGAATGTGTTTGCGTTTTCTGTATCGGTGTTTGTGCTTTCTGTGCCGGTGTTTGTGTTTTCTGTGTCGGTGTTTGTGTTTTCATCATTTTTTTTATTGCTTTCCACTCCCATGTTCTTCTGCTCTAAAAGATCCGGGAATGTTCCTCCGTTTCCGGCAATCAGCTTAAGGCGCGCATCCAGTGCTTCATTCGTACTTATATAATTTGCAATGTTTATCGTGCCTACAATTGCAATGAGAACAATTGAAACTGATAACATTGCTATGGCTATAAATTTTCTTCGTAATTTTTTGAGCATTTTATCACCTGCACATTTTTTCTATTTCATGTTCTACATCCATTGGGTCCAATGGACTTTCCACTGTTTCATATGTCAATATAAGATTTTTTCCCTGATAATATCCATTTTCGTTATATTTCAATATCTTTCGATAAGCTTTATTTCGATAATCAGGATTGTCTATCAATCCAAGATGCTCCCACAAAATTATGTCGCCATTTTTCTTCTCAACCGTAAAATCGGGATAATAAATAACATCTGATATTTTAATCGGTTTTTCATACTCAAACTTGATATTATTATCATACAAGGATGTCGCAATAATTACTTCTGATTTTGACCGCACTATAATTCCCATTTTAGTATAAAACTTGAGAGCTTCAGGGTTAGGAACCTGTGTCTTTTCATTTTCCTTCTCATCAACTGCTAAAAGTATACTTCTATAATGTTTTTGCTTCAACATTTTCTGGGCATAATCGGTTTTATATTTTTTCCGGGCCTTTCTGTTTGTCTCGAGTAGTCTTAGTTCATTTATTGTGTCCTTCAGATAAAGCTCCAGATATTTTTTATTGACAAGATTTCTGATTTCTTTATCATTTTTCTTTGATAAATACTCTCTTCTGCCATTTTTCCAAACATACCATTTAACATTTCCGTCTTTTTGTGTAGGATAAATTGTTCCTTCCTCAGTGATTGTCTCCAGTCTTTCCTGAATCTCTAATATCTCACCTTCCAACCATTGGATTCTATTATCTATTGAACTTATTTTATTTTCCTCCTAACTCTTTGCATCATGTGATGCCATGTATGTGATTCTAACAGTAATTCAATTGTTTTTGTGGGGAATATGATAAATGAAAACTGTCATTTATCTTCAAAAGTGGAGATTATAGTCTCCATTTGTTTGATAGCACAATATAAATATAGAAACCGACTATAGTTTGGAGCTGTTTTATGATTTTAATGGATTTCAGCTACTTTTTGCCTGGCCTTTTCCGGCTTTTGGGTTGGGTTTTGGGTGCTGTTTTGGGGATTTCAGCGGTTTCAGCTACTTTTTGCCTAGTCTTTTCCGGCTGTTGGGCTGAATTGTGGATGCTGTTTTAGGGTTTTCAGCGGTTTCAGCTACTTTTTGCCTAGTCTTTTCCGGCTGTTGGGCTGAATTGTGGATGCTGTTTTAGGGTTTTCAGCGGTTTCAGCTACTTTTTGCCTAGTCTTTTCCGGCTGTTGGGCTGAATT
>ERZ827043.433-NODE-433-length-54113-cov-10.200803_pt1 | contig 54113 bp, 55 predicted proteins | sample MGYA00519923_ERZ827043 | MGnify/ENA primary metagenome ERZ827043 (study PRJEB31778, sample SAMEA3449251) | human gut metagenome | biome: human gut; feature: human-associated habitat; material: faeces | place: United Kingdom | collected 2010/2012 ... | reverse complement strand
TAAATGGGGAAGGTGTGTATACTTTAGATAATAATTATAAGAAGATTATAATTAGCTCTAATATTGATAATGATTATGTAATAAATGTATTTAAAAATTATGATAAAAGAGAATATGATAGTAGTGAACTTTTATCTTTAAATATAGATGGATATAATATAAATTATAATAAAGATATATATGATTATGATATTACTTTAAATAATGAAAATAATTTAAATATTAAATATGAAGTAAATGATAATACAAGTGTAGTAATAACTGGTAATGGTAACTTTAATAAATCTAATAATCTTATAAAGATTGAAGTGGGAGATAAAGTATACAATATACATGCTCATAAAACTATAAAAGTGTCATATTCCAAAGACAGGGAGATTATTAAAGAAATGAGCGGTACAAAAAAAGAAATAGTTAAGGTTCTTATAATAACTATTTCTTGTTCATTTGTATTTTTATTCTATAAATTTATTTCAAAAATTTAACCACATATTCTTCATATGTAATATTTTCTGTATATATTTTAGTGGCAGTATCTATTCCTACATATCTATAGTGCCATGGTTCATATGCAAAGCCTGTTATATTTTCTTTACCTTTTTTATATCTTTCTATAAATCCATATTTATATGAATTGTTTATAAGCCACTTATATTCTTCTGTATCTTTAAAACTTTCATTAACACTATTTATATCAATTGCAAGACCTAATTGATGTTCAGAATGTCCAGATTTAGCTGAATATAATAATGCATGTTCTAAGCCATTATTTTTGACTGAATTTGTGAATAATGTATTTTGTTTATCATTAGTTCTAAATCCTGATACAACATTTAATTTTAATCCGTCTTCTTTTGCTTTATCAAACATTGCTTTTAGGTCTTTATATATTACTTCACGTACTTTTTCACCACGTTTACTATATTCTTTATCTAATGTTACTAAATCATCTATTTCATAATTATCTGGAAGTTTATTATATTTATTTACAAGAGTAGTTATATCTAAATAATTATGAAGAGTATTTATATTAGTATAAAAATCATAATCTAGATTCATATTTACATTAAGTATAACATTATCATAAGGCATATCACTATTTAATTTATGATAACTTATGTATCTTTCTATATTCTTTGGTATAAAATATAATGCATTTATATAAGATGTAAGATTATCATATTTTTCTTTTAATAAATAACTTTTTACATCAACATTACTAACTTTATTTTGTATAATTTCTATATCTTTTAAATCATATCCTAAATGTAATAAATCTTCTTTATATATATATTCATCACTATCAATTTCTTTACCTTTAACATCACTTTCAATACCAATAGTATTTATATTTTTAACACATATATAAGCATAATATAATATAAAACCACTACATAGTAATAAGATGAAAGTAAATATAATTTTCTTCATTGTTACCACATCCTAAAAATATTATACTATATTTAAAAGAGAATTATTATAAAAAGTTTTAAGATTTTACGAATATTTTTAATTTAAAAGCACTTTAATAGTAGAACCTTCTTTAACACGAGAGTTAACATTTGGGCTTGTATCTATGACGTTATCACCAGTTCCTGTAAATTCTATGTTGAATCCTTGAAGCAATTTTTTTGCTTCTTTTTTAGTTTTACCAATTACATCTGGTATCATTTTATAAACAATATCATCCCATCTATATGATTTAGGAATGCCTTTTGTATCTTCTTTTATATCATGAATAGAAATTATATCTTTAAATACATTTCTAGCAATAGGAGCACTTACAACACCACCATATTGTGTAACACCTTTAGCGTGATCTATAGCTATATACATAACATAATCAGGGTTATCAGCAGGCATAAAACCAATAAACGAAAGAACATAGTTTCCTTGCATATAACGTCCATCACTACCAACTTTTTGAGCTGTACCTGTTTTACCACCAATTCTATAGTTTTCAATATAAGCATTTCTACCACTACCATTTGCAACAACACTTTCAAGAGCATACTTTACAACATCACTTGTTTCTTTAGTAATTATGTTTTCTTTTTTGATAACTGGACTTTTTGAATCATCTCCAACACTTGAAACAATATATGGAGTATAAAGAGTACCACCGTTTACGATTGCACTAACTGCTGTAACTTGTTGTAATGCTGTAACACTTATTCCTTGGCCAAACGCAGTAGTTGCAAGTTCAACTGGACCAACTTTATCAAGATTAAATAATATTCCAGTTGCTTCACCATTTAAATCAATACCAGTTTTCTTACCAAAACCAAGTTCAGTAATATATTTAAATAATGTTTCTTTGCCAAGTCTTTGACCTAAATTAACAAATCCAGGGTTACAAGAGTTTTCAACAACCTGTATAAATGTTTCATCTCCATGACCTTTTCTTTTCCAGCAGTGTAGAGTAGAGTTCGCCACTTTTATACTTCCACTATCATAGAAGTGTTCTTTAAATATATCAACTTTTCCTTCATTAATGGCTGAAGCAAGTGTTACTATTTTAAAAGTACTTCCTGGCTCAAAGTTAGACCATATTGCTAAATTTCTATTAATAATTTCACTACTATAATTTTTATAGTTTGCCGGATTAAATGATGGAATACTACTTATTGCAAGTATTTCACCAGACTTTGGATTCATAACAATACCAATCGCACCTTCAGCATCATATTTTTTATATGCGTTCATTAATTCATTTTCAAGGGAAAGCTGAATATCTAAATCAATAGTTAATGTTACATTACTACCAGAAGTAGGGGACACATATGTTTCAGGCAAAGAAAGTCTTTTACCTTTACCATCACTATAATATTTAATATTACCATTTTTACCAGTAAGAGTCTTATCATATTTAAGTTCAATACCACTAAGACCTTGATTATCAATACCAGTATAACCAATAACATGAGATAAAATATTACCATATTTATAATCTCTCTTACTTTCTTTTAAAAGATAAACTCCTTCATAATTATAAGAACTAATTAAGTCTGCTTTCTCATGGCTAATATTTCTTCCTTCAGGATGTACTCTTTCAATAGAAGTCTTTTTAGTAACATGTTTATACATTTCTTCATAACTAACTTCAAGTATGCTTGATAAAGTCTTACTTACTTCTTCTTTATTAATGATTTGATTTGGTACAAGATAAAGCCCAACAGTAGTAACATTATCTACTATTACTTTACCATTTCTATCAAGTATTTTACCTCTATCAGCCTGTACTGTTAAATCACGACTCCATAATTCATTAGCGAGATTATTAAGTTTCTTATATTCAATAACCTGTATATAAAACACTTTAACAATAACAAATATAAATATTAATATACATATTAAAAACATATATTTAATTCTAGTATTTTGCTTACTTTGAAACATAAATTCACCCATAAATTATATTCATGATAATTTATATTATTTCCTAATATATAAAATTTTAAAAAGTGTTGACAATATAAATAAAATATTGTAGATTAATTTTGATGAAAAATATTGCTGAAAAAGATAAAATTATTAGTGAACATGAGTTAATAAGTTTAATTATAAACGAATTATATGCTAGAAACTTAACTGATTATGTTGATAAAATTGAAATAGGAAATAATCTACCAGTTGCTAGATATTATAATAGTTCAAAAATACTTTGTTTTAATTATGATATGATGTTATCACAAATAATGTTTAACGCAAACAAAATACATTTAAATTCTAATTTGGAACTTATAAGATATATAAATTTAAATATATTATCTACAGTTTTACATGAAATCATACATGTTGCTCAAGAAAAAGAGAAAAATGATTTAGTCCTTTTATCTGAAGAAGTAGAAACTACGTTAAAAGAACAAAAGAAATATGATGTAACTTATTACCTAACAAACCCCATAGAAAGACAAGCACAAATAAGCTCACTTTCATATGTTGTAATGTTAGATAATAAATTAAACAATTCTACTACAATTATATTATTAAAAAGACGATTAGCTAATTGTATAGAATTTGGATATGAAAAAGAAAGATATCCAATACAAATATTTTTTCAAGGAACAAAATATTTTGAAGAAGCAATAAACTATTCTAAAACTATACCAAGAACATTTGAAGAAAGATTAGAATATGGTTGTGAACTATCAAATATAGAATTTAATAAAATAAAGGAGTTAAAATTATGAAATGTTATATTGATATTGAAAATTCTAAAACACAAAAAGTTGAAACACTATGTGTTAATATAATAAAATACGAAGAAGATAAAGAAGCCATATTTGATATATCAACTCTTAATAGTCATGAACTTGAAATATTAAAAGATGCTATTAATGATGATTTAACTTATACTGATATAGAAATGTTCTTTATTGGTGAAAGTAACATACCTAATTTTGGACCTGATTATAAATGCAATATAGTTGAAAATACTTTGGTATTAGATTACATTCCTAAAAAAAGAAAAATGAAGGTTGAAGAGAAAAATGAAGATTGGACTTTACAATATGAAAATGAATTTGAAAAGTTAGCGTTTGAATTTATGAAATCAGATTCTCAATATTTACTTGTTTATAGAGAGAATGAAAACTTAAAATCTGAATTTATTAAAAGCAAACCTAAAAAATCAATTTTTATGGACTTGTTTTTTGATAAAAATTACAATATGATCGCATTATTCAAGAAAAAATCAAATGTAAATTCAACAAATTTACGAGATCACCTTGAATATATTGATTCATATTGTGAAGATGAAAATTTAGAAGAAGGGAGGCACTTATAATGGGATGGTTTGGAAGTATATTTGACGCAAAAGAGTCAAAAAGTGAAGAACTTTCTAAAGAAGGAAAAGATGGAAACTATACATATGATAAGTCAGGAACATATGGACAAAGTGATTATACTGTAAGAGAAAGAAAAGATGGTACTTATGATGTATATGTTAAATCTGATTCAGAAAAAGGTCATTCACATGATCATGTTGATTCTAAAGGAAATCTTTTAGAAAAATATCATGACTGTTTATTATCATTATATTTATTAAGAGATTATTTAGAATCAGAACTTCGTAAAGAAGAATCTGAAATAAAATTAATAAAGAAGTAATTAATATTAAAAAGTTGTAGATAATCAAATGATTTCTACAGTTTTAAAATGCTAAATTTTCATAAATATAAAAGTTTCTAAAAGTTAAAGTATTCAATTTCACCTGGCTTTATTGTATCATGTGGTATTTCATTATTATGATTTTCTACATCTTTAGGTATTAATGCTGAATAATCTATTATTTCATTATTATTTGTTGTTACTGGTTCTAGTGATACATAATGATCATCAGGATTAAATGCATCTATTTCTTGTATATCTGGTTTATTTATTTCATGATTTATATCTGGTTTATTTGTTTCTTGATTTTCTATATCTCTAATACCTGTTTCTAAGTTATCATCTTCATAATTAGATAAGTCATTATCAAGGTCAACAACTTTAAGTATTTCTGAGAATGATGTTTCTCCTTCAACAACTTTGATAAGTCCATCTTGAAGTAGGGTAATAACATCACTTTTATAGACTAGTTTTCTAAGTTCATCTTTGTGCATATTATTTGTAATAGCATCTCTTATATCATCATTCATAAGAAGTACTTCAAGTATTGCAATTCTATCTGTAAATCCTCTAAAGCAATGTTCACATCCGTCAGGATTAGCATCATACATTTGCTCTATATCTTTATGAAGTACTTTTCTAAATACAGTTTTTTCATATTCACTTGTATTTCTAAGTATTTTACAATGTGGACATAAACGTCTCGCTAGTTTTTGAGAAATAATTCCAGTAAGAGCAGAACCAAGTAAGTAACGTTCTACATCCATATCGGTAAGTCTTTCAATAGTATTAAGTGAGTTATTGGTATGTATTGTAGATAATACTTTATGACCTGTGATAGAAGCACGAACAGCAATTCTAGCAGTTTCATCATCACGAATTTCTCCGATCATTATAACATCAGGGTCTTGACGTAAGATACTTCTAAGTACATTTGCGAATGTAAGTCCAATTTCACTTTGCGCTTGTACTTGATTTATACCAGCAATATCCATTTCTATTGGGTCTTCAACTGTTATAATATTTACTTCTTCAGTGTTCATCTTTTGAAGAATAGAGTATACAGTTGTTGATTTACCTGAACCAGTAGCACCAGTTACAAGAATGATACCATTTGGAACATTAATCATTTTATGTATTTTATTTAAACTATCTTCTGAAAATCCTAATGTCTCAAGGCCTTGTAAACTCTTTGAATAATCAAGGACACGAATAACGACTTTTTCACCATTATTAGTAGGTAATGAAGAAACACGAAGATCAAGCATTCTATCTCCAATTTTAGTTTTAATAGCACCATCTTGTGGAAGCCTTGTTTCCATAATATTCATTTGTGCCATCATTTTTATACGAGATATTAAGTTTCTTTTATATTGACCTGGAATCATAGAGTAATCTGATAATAATCCATCTATACGAATACGAATTCTAATAGCATCTTTAGTTGGATCCATGTGAATATCACTAACATTTCTTTTAACAGCATCCATTATGATTTCGTTAGCTATTTCAACTATAGGCATTTTTTCAAAATCAAATTTCCTCATAATTCCCTCTCTATTCTAAATATTATTATATAATAATGAAAAAAATAATTCAACATAATATTGTTATTAAATGAAAAATTTGTTATACTTTTAAATAGAATAATAGAGGTAATAAAATGAAAAATAAAGGATTTACATTAATAGAACTTATGGTATCAATAGCAATAATGATGATACTTGCTATTATGTTGGTACCAGCAATTAACGCTATTAGGAAGAAAGTACTTAATAATCTTTATGATACTAAGGTTGAACAAATATTATCTACAAGTCAAAGTTGGGGTAGAGAGAATTTAGTAAGAATTCCTCAGTTTGTTTCTTCTGCTTATACTGGTAATGAAAAAACGTGTACTAAAGATTGTGCTTGTATTTTAGTAAGAGAACTTATAAATGAAGGATTTTTAGCGGGAGATAAAAACGATAAAACTGAATTACAAAATCCTATAAATAAAAAAAGTATGAATGGTATGCTTGTATGTGTAAGATTTGATAATAATGATGCGATGAATAGAAAAATAGTATCATATATAGTGGAGGAATAACTATGAGAATGTCTAATAGCTTTTTTATTACAAGAAGAGAATATCCTAAAGATGAAAATACTATTTCCGCATCACTTCTTATTAAAAGTGGAATGATATTTAAAAATGATAATGGTATATATAGTTATCTTCCTATGGGCTTAAAAGTAGTAAATAATGTAAAAAAATTAATAAGAGATGAAATGATGAAAATAGGTGCTGAAGAAGTGCTAATGCCTTCTTTAGTTGATTATTCATATTTTGAAAATAGTGGTAGAAATGTAATATTTAATGAAGAAATGTTTACATTAAAAGATAGAAATAATAAAGAATATGCATTATGTCCTACTCATGAAGAATTATTTGCATATTTAGTTAGAAATAAAATACAAAGCTATAAGGATTTACACTTTACTTTATTTCAAATGAGTAATAAATTTAGAGATGAAGAACATCCTGAATATGGGCTTATGCGTAAAAAAGAATTTTTAATGGCTGATGCATACAGTTTTGATGCTGATATGAGTGGGCTTGATGTTAGTTATGATAAGATGTATCAAACATTTAAAAATATATTTAAAAAGTGTAATTTAGATACAATAGTTGTTAAAAGTAATCCAGAAAGTATGAAAGGTACAACTAGTGAAGAATTTCAAGTTCTATGTAATTTTGGTGATAATGAAATTGTAAAATGTACTACATGTTCATATAGTTCTAATATAGAAGAAGCATCTTCTCTTATAAAAGATAAAAAAGATAAATCTTATGACATTAAAATGTTAAGAAAAGTATATACTCCAGGAGTTAAGACAGTTAAGGAACTAAAAGAATACTTTAATGTAGATGATGATAAAATATTAAAATCATTAGTGATAAAGGCTGATTCAAAATATATAATGATACTTTTAAAAGGTAGTGATGAATTAAATATTTCTAAATTAGAAAAAGTATTAAAAACTAAAGATATTGAAATACCTTCTTCATATGAATTAGAAAGAATTGGTACTGAAGTAGGGTTTATTGGTCCTATAAAATCAACTATGATGATAATTGCTGATAGTGAAGTTAAAAATATGCATAATGTAATATGTGGAGCTAATATAAAAGATTATCATTATAAGAATGCTAATCCTAGAATAGATTTTAAGATAGATAGATATGCTGATTTAAAGAATTTTAATGATAATTCTTTATGTCCTAAATGTGGTAGTAAATGTGAAATATTAAATGGTATAGAAGTAGGACATATATTTAAATTAGAAACTAATTATAGTAAGATTTATAATTTAAGATATTTAGATGAAACAAATAATTTTAATTATGTTCATATGGGTTCTTATGGTATTGGTATAGATAGATTAATATCTGCGATAATAGAAAAGAATCATGATGAAAAAGGTATTATATGGCCTATAAATATAGCTCCTTATAAAGTTGTAATTGTAGTAATAAATGTTAATGATAAAGATAGTTATAAGTATTCTAAAATGTTATATGAAAGATTATGTTCTAATGGAATAGATACTATACTTGATGATAGAAAAGAAAGTGTAGGAGTTAAATTTAATGATATGGATCTATTTGGTATACCAATACGTATAACAGTTGGTAAAAAATTAAGTGATGATTATGTTGAACTTAAACTTAGAAGTGAAGAAAAAAGTATGGATATAAAAACAGGAGAAGTGTTAAAAATAGTTGACAAAATATTAAATAATAATTAAGTTTCAATGAAGTTATTTTAAAAAAAGAGTTTTTCTTTTTCTATTATTTACAAAAAAATATAGATTTGCTATAATTTATTTAGGATAGAAAGGAGGGTCAAAATTGAACCCAATAAATGTTAAAAGTGAAATTGGAGCATTGAAAAAAGTTCTTGTACATAGACCAGGTCGTGAATTACTTAATTTAACTCCTGATAGCCTAGAAAGACTTTTATTTGATGATATTCCATATTTACCAGTTGCTCAAGAAGAGCATGATGAATTCGTAAGAATTTTAAGAGATAATGGAGTTGAAGTCGTATATTTAGAAGATTTAATGACTGAAGTATTAGATTCAAATCCAGAAATTAGAGAGAGATTTATAACTCAATTTATTTATGAAGCAGGTATTAGAACACCTAAATATCGTAGTTTAGTTTATGAATATTTAAGTTCTATAGAAAATAATAGATTACTTGTTTTAAAGACTATGGAAGGTATAGTTAATAATGAAGTAATTAAATCTAAAGCAAAGAAAGGTAAAAGTTTAGTAGATTATATTCAAGATGATACAGCATTTGTAGTAGATCCTATGCCAAACTTATATTTTACAAGAGATCCATTTGCTTCAATTGGAAATGGAGTATCATTAAATAGAATGTATTCTGTAACTAGAAATAGAGAAACTATATATGCAGAATATATATTTGAATATCATCCTGAATATAAAGGACTTGTTGATAAATATTTTGATAGATATAGTGCTTATCATATTGAAGGTGGAGATATACTTAACTTAAATGAACATATTTTAGCAGTAGGTATTTCTCAAAGAACAAGTGCTGATGCGATTGAAGAACTTGCTCATAAAATATTTGAAGATAAAGATGCTAAGATTAATACAATTCTTGCTTTTGATATTCCAGTATGTCGTGCATTTATGCATTTAGACACTGTATTTACTCAAATAGATAAGGATAAATTTACATATCATCCAGGTATTATGGGTACTTTAAAAGTATATGAAATAACTAGTGATGGTGAAGATGGACTTAATGTTAAAGAGAAGAGTGCTTCACTTGAAAGAATATTAGAAGAATATTTAGATAGAGAAATCACATTAATACCTTGTGCTGGTGGAGATAAAATTGGTGCAGAACGTGAACAATGGAATGATGGAAGTAATACATTATGTATAGCTCCAGGTGTAGTTATTGTTTATGATAGAAATAATATTACTAATGAGCTATTAAGAGATAATGGTATCAAAGTTCTTGAAATGCATAGTGCTGAGCTATCAAGAGGTAGAGGTGGCCCTAGATGTATGTCAATGCCACTTCAAAGAAGCGATAGAATATGAAAACTATAGTAGTCGCACTTGGTGGAAATGCACTTGGCAATACACCGGAAGAACAATTAAAATTAGTTAAAAACACTGCTAAATCTATAGTTGATTTAGTTAGTGAAGGATATAATGTAGTAGTAAGTCATGGTAATGGCCCTCAAGTTGGAATGATTAATTTAGCTTTTGCTGTTTCACATGAAAATGGAAGTGGTACTCCTATAGTACCTTTTCCTGAATGTGGTGCAATGAGTCAAGGTTATATTGGATATCATTTACAACAAGCAATTCAATCTGAATTGAAAGCAAGAAATATCAATAAAAATTGTGCATCAGTTGTAACACAAGTTCTTGTTGATAAAAAAGATCCTGCTTTTAATAATCCAGAAAAACCAGTTGGGATGTTTTATACCAAATCCGAAGCTAAAAAAATAGAAAAGGAAAAAGGTTATACATTCGTTGAAGATTCTGGAAGAGGTTATAGGAGAGTTGTACCTTCTCCTAAGCCAATTGAAATAGTAGAACTTGATTTGATTAAAGACCTGTTAAATCAAGGTAATATTGTTATAGCATCTGGAGGAGGAGGAATTCCTGTAGTACGTGATGGAGATACTTTAGTTGGTGTAGATGCAGTAATCGATAAAGATCGTTCTAGTAGTTTACTTGCTAGAAAGTTAAATGCTGATGCTCTTCTTATATTAACTACAGTCGAGACTGTTTCATTAAAATATAATACAATTGATCAAGTAAGTTTACGTAATCTTGATATAAGTGATGCAAAAAAATATATTAAGGCAGGTGAATTTGCTAAAGGAAGTATGCTTCCTAAAGTAGAATCTTGTGTTGAATTTTGTGAATATAATAAAGATGGAAAAGGTATTATTACATCACTTGAATGTGCTAAAGAAGCTCTTCTAAATGAGACAGGTACAATTATTACAAATAGTCAAAAAGGAGGCAAAAAAATGGCTAAAACAAAGAAAAAAAGAGAGAGAATGTCCGCATTCACTATCATCATTTTACTTACTATTATAGTAGCCTTAGTAACATTAGTGTTACCTGGAGCAAAATTTGATGCTGCTGGAAAAATCGTTAATGGTTCTGGAGTAGTTGCAGCTAAATTATCAGATGTATTACTTGCTCCTATAAAAGGATTTGAAAATGCAGTAGATGTATGTGTATTCATTCTAATTCTTGGTGGATTCTTACAAATTGTAACAAAAACAGGGGCGTTGGAAAATGGAATTAAGGTCTTAGTTAAAAAATTAAAAGGAAATGAATTAGTATTAATTCCAATACTAATGATTATCTTCTCTATAGGTGGAACAACTTATGGAATGATGGAAGAAACAGTTGGTTTCTATGCATTACTTTCGTTTACTATGGTAGCTGCAGGTATGGATACAATTGTTGCATCAGCAACAGTATTACTTGGAGCAGGTTGTGGTGTTTTAGGTTCAACTATTAACCCATTTGCAACAGGTGCTGCAGTGGCTGCACTTCCAGAAGGACTTGCAGTTAATCAAGGGATTTTAATTGCTCTTGGTACTGTGTTATGGTTAGTATCACTTGGACTTTCAATTTTCTATGTAATGAGATATGCAAGAAAAGTTAAAGATGATAAAGGCTCAACTTTCTTATCATTACAAGAACAAAAGAAAATGGAAAAATTCAATGAAAAAGATGCTACAAAAGAAGCAGTTCTTACAGGAAAACAAAAAGCTACATTATGGATTTTTGCTATAACATTTATAGTAATGATTATAGGATTTATTCCATGGGAAGAATTTGGTATAACATTCTTTAAAGGATGGACTGATTGGTTAACTGGAGTACCTTTAGGTGAGTGGTATTTCTATGAATCAGCTGCTTGGTTCTTAATTATTGGTATCTTAATTGGATATATAAATGGATTTACAACAAATCAAATAATTGATGAATTTATTGCTGGAGCAAGAGATATTTTATCAGTTGTACTTATTGTTGCAGTAGCACGTGGTGTTAAAGTATTAATGGAAACAACTATGTTAGATAATTATATTATTTATAATGTAGCAGATGCATTAAAAGGTACACCAGTTGCAATATTTACTCCTTGTAACTATATCTTACATGTATTATTATCAATACTTGTACCATCTAGTTCAGGACTTGCTACAATATCTACACCAATTATGGCTCCACTTGCATTCCAACTTGGTTATAGTGTTGAAACAACAATTATGACATTCGTTGCTGCAAATGGACTTGTTAACTTATTTACTCCAACATGTGGTGCAATCATGGGAGGATTAGCACTTGCTAAAGTTAACTATACAACTTGGTTAAAATGGTCTATGAAGTTATTAGTTTTAATAGGACTATCTTCAATTGTAATACTTACATTTGCATCAGTAATATTATCATAAAAAAAGAGATTAAATCTCTTAGATCATATAGATATTATCATTAATTTCATTAGATACAGATTCTAACTTTTGAATTCTTGTATCTAATGTTTTTATTTGTCTTTCTAATTTACTAACTCTATCTTCTAAATCATTATTTATATTATTATAATTATTATTCATATTAGTATTCATACCATTCATTCCATTATTGTATGGCATAACATTAGGTCCATAAGCTTGATATTCTTGATTTAAATTGTATCCACTAGGAGGATATATCATACCTGGATTTTGATATCCTTGATTTAGATTTTGATAGAACATATCTCTATTATTCATAACATCACCTAGTATAATATATGATAAATGTTTATTTTTGAGTATATTTTGTATTATAATATATATGAAAGGAAGAATTATGAGATTAAAACATATAAAAGATGCTGATAAAATAATAAATAAAAGTAACTATATAATAGAAAATCCAGAAGAATATAAAGGCAAATGGAATAAATTATTTAATAATGACAATAATATAGAAATAGAAATAGGTACAGGAAAAGGAAAATTTATAATAGAAAAAGCACTTCAAAATTCAAATATAAACTTTATAGGAATAGAAAAGTATGATAGTCCTCTTGTTTCAGCAGTAAAAAAGTTAGAAGAACTTGATATAAATAACTTAAGACTTATTTGCTATGATGCATTTACTATAGATAATATTTTTGACAAAGAGATATCTAAAATATATTTAAACTTTTCTGATCCATGGCCTAAAAAAAGACATACTAAAAGAAGACTTACATCAAGTAGATTTTTAGAAAAGTATGACTTAATATTCAAGGATACTAAAATGATAGAAATGAAGACAGATAATGATGATTTATTTGATTATTCATGCGAGTCATTTAGTGAATATGGATATAAGATAGTTAGTAAAGATACTAATCATATAAGTGATATAACAACAGAATATGAAGACAAGTTTAGAAGTATAGGTAAAAACATAAACTATATAAGTGTTGTTAAAGATTAAATAATTTGTTATAATTTTTAAGTAGGAGAGAAAGATGTATAAAAAGATAACTATAATAATATGTCTATTATTTTTAACTGCTTGTACTAAGCAAACATATTATATAAATAATTTATCATATGAAGACATAATTAATGTATCAATTAATGATAATGGAAAAACTACTAATACAAATAATAAAGGGTATAAATATTATTTACCAACTGGATTTATAGTTTCAAAAGATAATGGATATAATCAAGAATTATTAAGTGATGATAATACTAGATATTATTTAAATATAGATATAGTAAGTTATTATTATAAAAACAAGATGAAAACATCACATGATTTAAATGATTATAAATACTATGAATTTGAGAATAATAATAAGAGTGGTTATTTGAAAATAACTCAAAATAATGATACTTTTTTTGTTGAGTTATGTTATAATTATGCTATAATAGAAGTAGAGGTAAAGGAAAGTAACATAAGATATGCTATATCAAGAGGAATAATTATATTGAATTCAATAGAATATAATGATTTGATTATTCAAAAATATATTGGTAATAATGATATAGATAATGCAGAAACAGTATATAAGATACCTGAGCCTAAAGATAAAGATAGTTCTAAAAATATTTTAGAATATATGGGAGAAGAATAGGAGAGTGTAAGAAAATATGGGAGTTTTTAGTAAACTTAAAAACATATTTTATGATGAAGTTGAAGTAGATGAACCTGCTAAAGAGATTAAAATAGATAAGCCTGTTAAAAAGGAAATAGTTGAAAAACCTAGGGTTGAAGAAATAAAGGTTGTAAGACAAGAAGAAAAAAGAGAAGAACCTAAGAGAGAAGAAACACCTAAAGAAAATGATAATTTTGGTAATGAAAGAGATTTATTTAGGAGTGAAAGAACATTTAATTTTACACAATTTGATGATGATGAAATAGATTTACCACCAAGAAGAAATGTTCTTGAGAGAGAAAAGAAAGTTGTAAAACAAGAAGTTAAAGAACCAGTAGTGGAACAGCCAAAAGTATTTAAACCAAGTCCAGTTATTTCTCCAATATATGGTATTTTAGATAAAGACTATAAAAAAGAAGAAATAGCTCCTAAAAAAGTTGAAGTAAAAGAGACAACTTTAAGTGCTAATACAGTTAACTATGATACAGTTAGAAGAAAAGCATATGGTACACTTGAAGATGATCTTGAAGATACATTAAACAAGATGAATAAATTAACTCCAAATGATATACAAGCTGAAGTTCAAAAAATAGATAGTGATGTTAATAAGTTAGAAGAAAGATCAAATAAAATAGAAGATTTAATAACTAAGATTGAATCCTCTCCAGAAATGAATAAAAATGTTTCAGTTGGAGAGTTAGAAGATAAAGTTAAATTAGAAAACTTTGATGATACAACAGAATTATCTAATGATAAGACAATGACAGATAGTACTTTAGAGCATGACTTATTTAACTTAATTGATTCAATGTATGATGATAAGGAGGATTAATGGAAGCACTAAATGAGACACTACCTGTGGTAATTTATTTATTATTAATTGTATTGCTAGTAGTAGTTATAGTTATTGGCATTAAGTTAATATTTACTATGAATAAAGTAGATTTATTACTTGATGATGTAACTAAAAAAGTTCATTCACTTGATAGAGTATTCAATATGATTGATTATACTACTGATAAAGTGACAATGATTAGTGATACAGTAGTAAACTTTATAACTAGTAAGTTAAAAAGAATAATTAAATTTAAGAAAAATGATGAGGAGGATGAAGACGATGAGTAATAAAAAAGGCGGATTTGGAAAGTTTTTAGGAGGATTAGCATTAGGTGCTGGAATAGGTATATTACTTGCTCCAGATAAAGGAGAAAACACTAGAAAAGCACTTAAAAAGAAACTTGATGAACTTCTAAAAAAATTAAAAGAAATAGATGTAGATGAAGTAAAAGATGAATTATTATTTAAAGCTGAAGAATTACAAGCAGAACTTGCTGAATTAGATACTGAAAAAGCTAAAGAAATAGCATTAAAACAAGCTAAAAATATTAAAGCAAAGGCAGAAGAATTATATAGATATGCTATTGAAAAGAGTACACCAGTTGTAGAAAAAGCTGCTGATGAAGTAAGAAAACAATCTTTAAAAGTAGTAAAAGAAATCGAAAAGAAACTAGAAGACGAAAAGAAAAGTAAGAAGTAATTAAAGGCACTAAAATTTGGTGCTTTTTGTTTTAATAAATAATTGATTGACAATGATATAATATCGTGCTAAAATTTATTTAAATCTTGAAGAAATATTAATGAATTCCTTATTATAGTGAATCTAGGATAGTGTAAACTAGAGAATAATATTTATTAATTCCTATCTTCTTAAAAAGGATACTAATCATATCTCGGATAATTCCGTTAAAAATAATTAAGTTAATTAAAGGATGGTACCGTCATTATTGACTCCTTAAGTACCATTCTTTTTTGTTTATAAAGGAGGAAAAATGAAAAACGAAAAAATAACATCAAGAAGTGAAGACTTCGCATCATGGTATACTGATGTAGTTAAAGCAGCACATTTGGCTGAATATTCTAATGTAAAAGGATTTATTATTTTTGAACCTAATGGTTATGCTATCTGGGAAAAGATACAATCTGTAATGGATGGTATGTTTAAAGAACTTGGACATCAAAATGTATATTTACCTGTTATGATACCTGAAAACTTACTTAAAAAAGAAGGGGAACTTGTAGAAGGATTTGCTCCTGAAGTAGCATGGGTAACATCAGGTGGAAGTAATAACCTTGAAGAAAGATTAGCTTTTCGTCCAACTAGTGAATCATTATTTAGTGATTACTATAAAAATGTTGTTAAAACTTATAGAGATTTACCAAAATTATATAATCAGTGGTGTAATGTAATAAGATGGGAAAAAGAAACAAGACCATTCTTAAGAAGTCGTGAGTTCTTATGGCAAGAAGGACATACTGTTCATGCAACTAGTGAAGAAGCTGAAGAAGAAACATTAAGAATGTTAAATACATATAAAAGATTCTTTGAAGAATATTTAGCAATACCAGTAGTAGTAGGTAAGAAAACTGAAAAAGAGAAGTTTGCAGGAGCGGAATACACTTTAACAGTAGAAGCTCTTATGCAAAATGGAATATGCCTTCAATCAGCAACAAGTCATTATTTTGGACAAAAGTTTGCTAAAGCATATGATGTTAAATTTGTAAATAAAGATAATAAATTTGAATATTGTTATCAAACATCATGGGGATCAACATCAAGAATGATAGGTGCTCTTATAATGGTTCATGGAGATGATAAAGGTCTTGTATTACCACCAAAGATAGCTCCAAAAGAAGTATGTATTGTTCCAATTAGAATGGAAGATAATGTTTTAGATGTTGCTAATAAAATAAATAGTGAATTAAAAGAAAGCAATATCACTTCATATGTTGATTTAAGTGATAAGAGTGCTGGATTTAAATTTGCAGAAGCAGAAGTAAATGGTATACCTGTTAGAATAGAAATAGGTCCAAGAGATCTTATAAATAATGAAGTTACTTTAGTAAGACGTGATACAAGTGAAAAAATAAATGTAAAAGTTGATGAAGTAAATGCTAAAGTAAAAGAATTGCTTAACGATATTCAAAATAGTCTATATAATAAGGCACTTGAAAATCAAAAGAATAAAACATTCTATGCTAAAACATTAAAAGATGTTGAAGATATTATGAATAAGCAACCAGGATTTGTACATGCTCATTGGTGTGGAAATACTGAATGTGAGCTTAAAATGAAAGAAATAAAAGGTACAAAATCAAGATGTATATTAGAATCAAAAGACTATGAAAATGAAAAATGTGTAGTATGTGGAAAAGATGCTAAACATGAAGTAGTTTGGGGAATTCAATATTAATGTAAAGTAACATACTTTTAATATATCTATCACAAATCTTTCACAATCGCCAGATATAATTGAAACATAAGGTAGGTGAAGCGTATAGATATAGAAAAGTAAAAGTAAAAAAAAGAACAAAAATATTTAACGAATGATAATGTTAACAAAGCACCATTTTGGTGCTTTTTTTTAACGATAAAACAATTTTCAGTGAAAAAAATGGTATAAGTGACAAAAAAATTCAATGAAAATAATTTAAAATTATATATAAAACAAGAAAATATAAGAAAAACAACCAAATTATGCATAAAATTGGTTGACAAACACATATTATTACTATATAATCATACTTGTTGAAAAAGAAAGAAAGAGATCCACTCTTCACCAGATGTAAAAGTACATTGGTAAAAAGCTTATTTATTAAAAATGTAAATATTCTTTTTAAGTGGACTCTCAAGTTCACTTTTTTAAATGTAATATGGAGGTGTTAGCAATAGCTAAGCAAAATAATGAAGTTCAAATTAATGAACAAATAACTTTTCAAAACGTAATGGTAATCGGACCAAATGGAGAAAAAATGGGTGTTAAAAATATTAATGATGCGTTAACATTATCAAAATATGCAGGGCTTGATTTAGTACTTTTAAATAATGATCCAAAAAATCCTGTTTGTAAAATAATTGATTACAATAAGTTTCGTTATGAGAAACAAAAAAGAGAAAAAGAAGCTAAGAAGAAACAAAGAGAACAAAATCTTGAAACTAAAGAATATAGACTTAGTGTTTCAATAGATGTAGGAGACTTTGAAACTAAGCTTCGTAATGCGAAAGCATATATTGAAAAAGGACATAAAATCAAAGTATCTGTTAGATTTAAAGGTAGACAACTTGCTCATCCAGAACTTGGACGTGATGTAATAATGAAATTCGCAAGTAAACTTGATGATGTAGCAGTTATTGAACAAATGCCTAAATTAGAAGGAAGAAGTATGCAACTATTCCTAGCACCAAAAAAATAGAAAGGAAAGATGTAAATTATGCCAAAGATGAAATCACATGGTGGAATTAGTAAAAAAATTAATGTAAGAAATTCTGGTTCAACTAAAATTGGACACGTTGGAGCAAATCATAACAGTGGTAAAAAGAACACTGACTTCAATAGAAAATCAAGAAAGGGTTCTGTACTTAGTAGTGGAGACGCTAAAAGATACAGAGGACTAGTTAAGTAAGGAGGAGTTAAGAAATGACAAGAGTTAAAGGTGGAATTGTTTCTAAAAATAGAAGAAGAAAAGTATTAAAAAGAGCTAAAGGTTATTTTGGAAGCAAACATAGATTATATAAGACTGCTCAAGAACAATTATTTCATAGTGGAGCTTATAGTTACAATGATAGAAAGAAAAGAGCTAATGACTTTAGAAAATTATGGATTACAAGAATTAACGCAGCTTGTAGAGCAAACGATATAGTATATTCTAAATTCATTAATGGACTTAAAAAAGCTAATATCGAAATCAATAGAAAAATGCTTAGTGAACTTGCTATATTCGCACCAGAAGAATTTTCAAAATTAGTTAAATTATCTAAAGATGCTTTAGAAGGAAAAGTAACTAAAGAAAGTAAAGAAGTTAAAGAAGTAGCAGCTAAAGTAGAAAAGAAAGTTGAAGAAGCAGTAGATTATGCTAAATTAACTGTTGCTGAATTAAAGTCTTTATGTAAAGAAAAAGGAATTGAAGTTCTATCAATAATGAAGAAAAACGACTTAGTTGAAGCATTAAAGAAATAATTAAGTAATTATTAAGTATCCATATTGGATACTTTTTAATTGATAAATATTTAATTATACTTTATAATATAAGTGAAAAAAGAAGGAATTAAGATGTATAAAAGAATAGATCCATTTTTATATAATACTCCATCTTTAGATATACATGGTTATGATAGATATGGAGCAGTTGCTTTAATAAGAAACTTCATTGATAATATGGAAAGAATAGAAAATAAAAAGATAAGAATTGTTCATGGACATGGAGAAGGTATATTAAAAGAAGCAACACATGAATATTTAAAACATGATAAACGTGTTCTTGAATATAAATTAAATATATATAATGATGGTGAAACAATAGTTATACTTAAGTAGGTGAGTTTATGCAACAATATTTTGGAATATCTAAAAAAGATAATAATATAATGCTTAATACTAATGATTTAAATCATATAAAGAATGTTATGAGAATGAAAGAAAATGATAAAGTAATAGTTGTATATGGTGATAAAAGTTATATATGTTCTCTTAATAAAGATTTAATGAGTGCTAGTATTAATGAAATATTTAAAGAATATAAAGAAAAAAATAATTTTAGAGTATATGTTCCACTATTAAGTGAAGAAAAAATGAGTTTTATATTGCAGCATGGTACTGAACTTGGTATAACAGAGTTTGTAGTAGTGATGTATAGCCATTGTAAATATAAATTACCTAAGAAAGACTTTGATAAGAAACTTCAAAGATGGAATAAAATACTGAAAGAAGCGACTGAACAAAGTTATAGATTAGTAAAACCAACACTAGAAAATATCATAGAAATAAAAGATGTCAAAGGGGATGCAAGTGTAAATATATTGTGTTCACTTGACAAAAACAATGTAAAACGCTTAACAGATGTATTAACACTTTCTAATTGTAGTGATACAATGAATATAGTATTTGGGCCGGAAGGCGGTTTATCAAATATTGAAGAAGATATATTGGTGGAAAAAGGTTATACTAAAACAACTTTAGGTGATGATATCTTAAGAACAGAAACAGTACCACTAATGATAGCTTCAGTAAAAAAATATTTAGAAGGATAGTGGTAATAATAATGAAAGAGTTTGATAATTTTTTAGAAGCATTTATGACAGGAGATTATTTTTTAATATTTTTAATATTAATGTTAATTATATTAGTTGTGCTTGTTTTAGCACTTGTTAAAACACGTAATGATTACATGGAAGTAATAACAAGAGAAGAAAAGAAATTAGATTCTCCAGACTTTCTAGAAGATTTAACATCATTAAAGACTAGTATGAAGGATGAAGAAGAAAAAGATATATTTGAAAGTATTAAAGAAGATTCACATGAAGAAGATTTATTCGAAAGTCTAAAAGCAGATACAAAAGAAGATACTATTGATGAAAATAAGCCATTAATTAAACAAATAGATGTTCCTAATGTAATGACTTATGATAAAGTTATAGATGAATATGAAGATAGTGAAGAATCAAATGCTGTTATTTCTACAGAAGAACTTGAAAAAGTTACTAGAGATAGAATGGATACTTTAGGACTTAATGATAATCAAGCAGCAATAGCTAAATATGAAGAAGAACAAGAAAAGAAAGCAATAATCAGCTATGAACAACTTCTAAAGAATGCATCAAATATCACATTATCATATAAGAAAGAGAATAATGAAAAGGGTTGTCCAAAAATAAATAAAATAGAAGTTAAAGAGAAAGAGGTAACTCAAGCAATAAGTTATTTAGAAGAAGAAGAATTCTTAAAAATACTTAAAGAGTTTAGATTGTCGTTATAATGAAAACATTTTTAATAAAAACACTAGGATGCAAAGTTAATTCTTATGAAAGTGAATTTATAAGAACAATTATGCTAAATGATGGATATGAAGAAGTAAATGAAAATGCTGATATTTGTATAGTTAACACTTGTACTGTTACAAATACAGCTGATAATAAAAGTAAACAAGTAATAAATAATATAAGAAAAAATAATCCAGAAGCAATAGTAGTTGCTTGTGGATGTTTTTGTGAGTTTAGACAAGATAATATTGATAACTTAATCAATGCTGAAATAATAATTGGTAATAAAAATAAAAGTAAGATTACTAAATATATTAAGGAATATGAACGTACTCATGAAAGAATAATAGAATTTTATGATATGAGTGAAGTTGATTTTGAAGATATGGAAATTAAGAAATATGAGCATCATCATAGAGCGTTCATTAAGATTGAAGATGGATGCAATAATTTTTGTAGTTACTGTATTATTCCTTATGTAAGAGGTAGAGTAAGAAGTAAAGAATTTAATAAATGTATTATTGAAGTACAAGATTTAGCATTATCTGGTCATAAAGAAATAGTTTTATCAGGTATACATACAGGTCAATATAATAGTGACAATAAGAGACTTGCTGACTTAATTAATGAAATTAGTAAGATAGATGAAATAAAAAGAATAAGACTTTCATCAGTAGAAATAGTAGAACTTGATGAAAAAATGATGGATATAATTGAAAATAATGATAAATTTGTATCTCACTTACATATTCCACTTCAAGCAGGATCAGACCATATACTTAAACTTATGAATAGAAGATATGATAAAGAATATTTTATGAATAAAGTAAAAGAAATAAGAAGTTTAAGAAAAGATATATCATTATCTACTGATGTTATTGTTGGATTTCCTGGTGAAACAGAAGAAGACTTTAATGAAACAATGGAGTTTTGTAAAGAAATAGGATTTTCTAAAATACATGTGTTTTCATATTCTGATAGGAATGGTACTATTGCTTCAAGAATGAAAGACCATATAGATAGAACGATTATTAAAGATAGAGCAAGAAAGCTAATAACACTTTCAAATGAACTAGAAAAAGAATATTTTGAAAAATTTATTGATAGGGAAGAAGACGTTCTTATTGAAGAATATAAAGATGGTTATTTCCATGGATTTACAAGTAATTATATTCCAGTTAAACTAAAAGGTAATTATGAAATAAATAGTTTAATTAATATAAAACTTACTAAAGAAAATATAAATTTTGATTTAAATCAGTAAAAAATGATTAATTTGCACTTGAACTAAATAAATATTTATGATATATTATTAGCGTTGGTGCGAAATGGCGATGTAGCTCAGTTGGCTAGAGCATCTGGTTCATACCCAGAGGGTCGAGGGTTCGAATCCCCCCGTCGCTACCAAGAGAAAATTTGCTCGAACTTTTATGTTTGAGCTTGATATACGACTAATTCGAAAGGATTAGTTTTTTTGTGTTTACAGAAAAACATCCAAAAGAAAGGATGTGGATCTAGTGGTAAATATTATTAAAGAAGAATTGTCAATGGAAGAACAATTAAAAATTGGTCCATTTCTTAATGATGAAGTTGCAGTTAGAATGTTTCCACTTCAACCAAATGATGATGAAAATGAAGATTGGGTTTCAATAGGAATGCTTACAACAAGATCAGGTCCTAATGATATTAAGGTAAATATAAGAGATGTTTTTGAAAAGTTGCCACCAAAGGTTTCTAAGGATTTGCCTTAGATCACGGAATCTTGTATGTCGAAGATGTACAAGATACCTAGGGGGTTATATATCTTGGATGACCACGATATGCCCACGAATGGGACATAATAGCCCATTCTAAAAGGAGGATTTATATGTCTGAATTACCTTATTCATTTCATTTAGGAAGAAATAAAAATAGAACTACATCATCAAGAAGTAATGCAAAAAATAATTTAAGCAATTCTACTTCACTAGCAAATAATGGAATTCAAAATTATCAGCAATTATCAAAAGTAAATAATCATGATTTTAGAAAATATGATCAAGACACTAGAGGTATTTATACTCTAAAAGGTTGTAATGATATTGTCTATGATGTTAAAGAATTTTATAAAAATGAATTTGAAGAAGCTAGACTTGAATATAATAATAAACAAACTAGACCTGGTAGAAGAATCGATGATTATTTTCAATATGTATCAGATGATGAGAAAAGAGATTTAGCTTGTGGGATAATTATTGAACTTGGAAATATTGAATTTTGGAATACTAAAATGATGACTATAAAGAAAAGATGGTTAATGTATATTCAAAGAATCTTGAATGTTTAGAAGAACTTGTTCCAAAATTTAAAATAACAAATGCAGTCGTTCATTTAGATGAAAGATCACCACACATGCACATTGTAGGTGTTCCAGTTAAAGATGGTTGTAAAACTAGTTTATCAAAACAAGCAAACAAGTCATCAGTATTCACAAAAGCTAGATTAGAACATATTCAAAATGTAATGAGAATAAATTGTATTAAAGAGTTTAATAAGGAATATGAGGAAAGCTATACACTTAAAGAAAAAGAACAAGGAAGAAATAAAGATATTCATGTTAAAGACATGGCTAATTATCAAGAATTAAAAAAGAACTTGAAGCCGATAAGAAAAGCATTGATAAAAGCAATGAAAAGATAAAATCGATAAATAAAACAGCAAGTGATTTTAAAGATTTGTTAGATGATTTAGAAGAATCTAGATTAGATGGTTATAAATTAAATCATCAGCAAAAAGAAAGATTAAGAGGTCTATTAAAAGAAGTTGAATCACTTACAGACTATCTTGATAACTATAAAAACATAATTAATAAATTATCTTCAATTAATGACAACTTAAAATATCAAAAAGAAGAAAATAGAAATCTAAATAGATATAATAATGAATTAATAGTTTCAAATAAAAAACTAGCAAATGAACTTAAAGAACAAAAAATGCTAACGAACTTTTAAGACTTACTATTAAAGATAAAGATGATAAACATTTAGATTTAATAAAACATTTAGCTGAGGGTGTTAATTCTAAAGATAAATACACTTCTAATAAATATAGAGAATTAAGTAGTAATTTTAGAAATAAAAGAATAATGTCTAGAGCTGAACACAGAGTTATATTAAGACCTTTATTTGGATTTAGTAAATCTGAAATAGAACGAGCTATAAAACATATCAATCAAGAAATAGAAGAACAATCAGAAGAATTCTATAAACATAATACTACTGGTTATGAAAATAAAAATGACGATTACTCATTGTAATCGTCTATTTCATCTAAATTAATATTGTTTTCAAATACTATATTATTTATATCAAATCTCTTTGAATAAATATCAAGTAAATCATCTATCATATTTGGAAAAGATATATCAGCTAATTCTAAATCAAAATTTTGAGATATTAAATTAGCATCTTTAAGTTGTTTAGTAGTAGAATACAAAATTGGAACTTCTTGAGAAAAATCAGCTATGATTAATGCACATCTTTCATATTTATATTCTTCTTTAGTTGTATCTTTTCTTCCGCTTATCGAACTAAAGAAACTAATATACTTTTCAAGATTAGTTCGATGGTTTGAAAATTTAATCTTATTATTTTTGGCTGCTGATTGTTCATATTCATAAACCGGAATTAGATATACATCACCTAAAACAATATCATTATATATTAAATGTAAATTCATTGCTTCTGCAAATGTCCTTTCAAATAGTGTATCAGCATTTTTGGCTAAACTTGATAATTGGCTTCTTACATTTATTACTAAACTTCTTCTTGTATATTCTAATCCATAATTATCAAAAATTCCTTCATGTGATAAAGGTCCCCATATGATTTCTGTTTCTTTAGGTTCAATATTTCTTGGCAAAACTGTAATGTCTTGGTCTTTTTGCTTTAAGAATCCTGCTAACTTTATTTCTGGATTAGAAAAACCAAATGGAGGAAAAATATTTCCGGGATAAACTCCATGCTCAATTAAATTGTGTTTAACTGTTTCATGTAAAAGTCCAATAAGTTTAGATGATCTAATGAAACTTTCTTTAGCTAGTAAACCATTGTCGAATTGCTTATCACCATTTTTACCTGTTACTATACATTCTTCAATGTCATGCTTAATAGTTTTTAAACATTCATAAATGTTCATTAATTATCACCTCTCAATAAACATTATATCATCTATTTTTAATTTTTTCTTAAAAAACAGACCATGAAATCAAAATTTTTTGATATAATTAATATTAGGTGGTGAGGATATGAAAGACCTAATTAGAAAATTAGAAAAAAAGTATAATATTGAAGACATAGAAAACACTGCAATAAAGTGTTTCATAGATAATAATAATTTAGGTTTTATATTCTCAAATGAATTAATAAACCATAAGATTCAAAACTATAATGAAAATTGTTACAAGATGATTCAAAAAGATTTAGAAATCAAAGATTTAGAAATATTAAATATTTTTTTTGAAGGATTATTAACAGAAAAAGAAAAAAATGAAAATGGTATTGTATTTACCCCTTTATATATTTGTGATTACATAGTAAAAAATACAATCAAAAAATTTGATTCAAATACAAAAATAATTGATCCATCATGTGGTTGTGGAATATTTATTATATCTATATTAAATTATTTAAGAAAAAAGACTAATGCTAAAATTATTGACTTGCTTGAAAAAAATATATATGGAATTGATATAACTAAAAACAATATTGAAAGAACAAAAATATTATTAACTTTATATTGCATAATGAATGGTGAAGATAAAAATGAAATAAAATTCAATATTATTGAAGCTGATTCTTTATTTAGTGATTGGAATGAATTATTTAGTGTAGATAAGTTTGATTACATCATTGGAAATCCACCTTATGTAAATAATCATGATTTAAAGGAAGCATATATCAAGAAATTATCTTCAACATTTAAAACTACAACTGAGGGAACTTTTAATATATTTTATGCATTTATAGAAAAAAGTATGGAATATTTAGATGATAAAGGAAAACTAGGATATATAATTCCAAATAATTTTATTCATATTCAATCTGCCAGACCTTTGCGACAATTCATTAGAGAAAATAATTATTTGAATGAAATAATAGACTTTAAAGATAATACTATTTTTTATCCAATACTAACATATAATTGTATTATGTATTTAACAAAAAATAATAAAACATACAAATTTGCTCAAATACAAAAGAAAGAAGACTTTAAATCAGTTTTTAAAAACATTGAGTTCAAAAAAGCTAAACTATCTGATTTATCTGATAATGGATGGAAATTAGTAGATATTAATGTAAGAAATAATATTTCAAAAATAGAAGGATTTAATAAAAAATTAGACTCATATATTAGGGTTGGTATAGCAACTTTAAGAGATAAAGTATATGTCATAGATGGATATGATGAAAGTAATAAAATGTATTATAAGATATATAATGACAAAAAATATTTTATAGAGGAAGATATAACTATACCATATATAAAAGTTTCAAAATATAAATCCGATGAAGATATTGGTAGAATAATTTTCCCATATATTGTAAAAGATAATAATTCTATACCAATAGATGTTGAAATATTAAAAAAGATATATCCAATGGCTTATGAGTATTTTGTTGATACAAAAGAAACTCTTGATGAAAGAGATTCAGATGGGAAATTAAATTTATCAAATTGGTATATGTATGGTAGATCTCAAGGACTTAATCTATGGAATGAGAAAATATTATTTTCAACATTTAATGAAAATCCTAATTTTGTTAAATCAAAAGTAAGAGATTTCTTATTTTCAAATGGATATTGTATTATTAACTATGATATAGATGAAGATGTATTATTAAAAATATTAAATTCGAATATTATGAAGTATTATATAGATAACACAAGTTATAGTATATCCGGAAACTATAAGTGTTATCAAAAAAAATATGTTAAGAATTTTTCAATTCCAGAATTAAGTGCAGATGATATATTATTTATTAAAAAATGTGATGATCAAAATGAATTAGATAAGTTCCTAATAAGCCTTTATAATTTAATCTTTGATTAGTGGTGATTAGATGAAAGCATTAACAATTAAAGAACCTTTTGCAACTTTAATAAAGAATAAAACTAAATATATTGAAACTCGTAGTTGGAAAACAAATTATAGAGGCGAACTATATATCCATTCTGGATTAGCTAAACTTACTAAAGAAGTAAAAAATAAAAAAGGATTGTCTAAACTTTATAATGAAGATGAATTAAAATATGGATTTATTATTTGTAAATGTAATTTGGCTGATTGTATTTATATGACAGAAGAATTTGTAAAGCAAGAGAAAGAAAAGAATACAAATAATTTTATAGTTGGTAGATATGAAGTTGGAAGATATGCTTGGGTATTAGGTAATATTGAACCCATAGAATCAATTCAAGCAAAAGGACAATTAGGAATTTGGAACTATAAAAAATATGGTATTATGTTTATAGAGATTGGTCGTTATATCGACTTTTCCCTTGGTTTGGAAGATACTATTCCAGCGTACCAAATTTAAGGATAATAGATAGAAATATCTATTTTTTATTGTATTTTTTTCCAAATAAAAACTTATCTTAATAATAAAACAAGTTTATATAGTATTTATTTTTTTAATTCTTTGATAATATTATAAATATAGGTGGAACCGGAAATTTATTTGGAAATAGACCAATATATGAGTTACCAGTACAGCCAAAACTTACGCCTGAAATTATGAGTAGTAATGACACTAAGTAAATAAGACTATTTTAAATAGTCTTTTATTTTTCTTCAAATGGTGTTAAAATACTCATAAGAAAGAAGTGATATTATGAAAATAATTAGTAATGGAGAATTGTATGTAAAAAGAAGCGATATAGAGTTTCTATCACATTATGATTCTACTTTTCCACTTGATCTTGCATTAGAACATTTAATGGATATACAAGAAAATAAATATATAAGAATAACTAACCAAAATCAAATAGATTATTTATTATCACAAAGTGATGTTCTTGATTTCAATCTTTTTCAATGTAGAAGACCTGAAGATATTAAATTAATGATATTAAAAATAAAAATGAAACTATATGAAGAAAGTGAAAGTAGTACTGAAAAAATGACTCCTGAAGAATTTAGGGCATCACAAATAGAAGCGTATAAAAATAAAATGAGAATAGAATATTTAATATCGCAATTAAAAGAGATACTAGCATATAAAAAGGGATTAAATAGGGATATTTATCCTGATGTTCCAAATCCTTTATATACTGGTGTAACAAATGGTGAAATAACATCAGGTATTTCAATTAAGCATGGAAATATAGTTTTCTATAAAGAAAATGGTGAAGAAATAACAAGAGAAGATATAGACAATGAATTCTATAATCACGCAGTAAATATTGTTAAAAGAGACATAAGAAAACAAAATGAAAATGATGAAACTGAGCTTGTAGAAGTACAAAGTGATAATAAAAAATATCTTGTTCTTGAATCAAAAACACTAAGATGTAACACACCAAAAACATTAAAATTAATAGATAAAAGAGAGAGTAATCAGTAAAATGATTACTTTTTAAATTGAAAGACTACAAAAACAATAATAAATATGTTAAAATGTATAAGGAGGATTGTATGGATAAAGTAACAATTATAATAACTGGAATATTTGTATTTTGTATAATACTTTTATATATATTAACAATAATAATTAAAAATAAGAAAAAGAAAGAGATACTATCTAATATAGATAGGTTAACTACAGAGAAGAATTTAATAATATCTTCATCATTAATTACTGAGTTTGGTAAAGCAAATAAACTTATTAATAATAAAAAAATTGCAAGTGAAGTAGAAGAGTGGAAAAAGAGATTTGATGAAATTGAAAAAACAGACATGCCAAAATTAACAGATAAGTTAATTGAAGTAGAAAGTTATATGCTTGAAAAAAATTATGCAGAAGCACATAGATGTCTTAATAAAGCAGAAAAAAGTATATTTCTTGTTAAAGCAAAATCAATAAAACTATTAAATGAAATAAAAGAGCTTACTGAAAGTGAAGAAAGAAATAGAGAAGCAATAACAAAACTAAAAAGTGTTTATAGAGAAGTTATATTCAAATATAATAAAAATAAAAATGATTATATGGATGTATCATCAAGAATTGAATTACAATTTGAAAATATAGACAAACTATTTAGTGCTTTTGAAGTTGCAGTTCAAAATAGTGAATATGATGAACTTGGTAAAATTGTTAAAGTACTTGATGATATGATTCATAACATAAGTATAGTTATAGAAGAAGCACCAACCATAGTAATGATGGCAACAATGATACTTCCTAAAAAGATGAAAGATATAAAAAGTGTATCTAATAAAATGATTAGAGAAGGATATAATCTTGAATACTTAAATATAGATTATAATATAGAAGAAACAAATAAGAAGATTGCTGAAATAATGGATAAATTATACGTTCTTAATCTTCAAGATTCTATATTTGATTTAAAAACATTACTTGATTATTATGAAACATTGTATAGTGATTTTGATGCTGAAAAAAGAGGCAAGAAAGAATATGAAAGAGGACTTATTAATATAAATGAAAGAATAAGTAAAGTAAGTTCTATAATAAGAAATTTATATGCAGAAATTGATAATATAAAAGATACTTATGATTTAAGTGATGATGAAATTAAAGTAATAGATGAAATTAATAAAGAATTAATTGCTGTTAAAGATAGTTTTAAACTTGTTAAAGATAGAACTCTTATTAAAGTAATGCCATATTCAAAATTAAGTAGTGAAATAGAAATGGTTGCTGTGTCTTTATCAAAAGTAGAAGATAAACTTGAAACAACACTTAAAAATTTAGGTAGTCTTAAAGAAGATGAAGCAAGAGCAAGAGATCAATTAAGTGAAATTAAAACAATAATTAATAATTCAAAATATAAAATTAAAGATTATAATTTACCAGTTATACCTGATAAATTCTATATAGAATTAAAAGAAGCACATGATGCGATAAAAGAAATAATAAAAGAAATAGATAAGAAACCAATATCAATAAAAACATTAAATTTAAGAGTAGATACTGCAAGAGATTTATCATTAAAACTATATCAAACAGCGGACTCTATGGTGAATACAGCGGCTATGGCTGAAATGGCTATAGTATATGGAAATAGATATAGAAGTAGTAATACAGAAGTAGAAATGGGATTAATATCTGCCTCTAAAGCATTTTATAAAGGAGACTATAAAAACTCATTAGAAATAGTATTAAATACACTTAATATTGTTGAACCTGGAATACATAAAAAACTTCTTAGTAAAATGGAAAAAGAGGTGTAAAAATGGCAAAAAAGAAAAGAGAAAAAACTAGTAAAAAAGGATTTGCTTATGCTAAAGAATTAGAAGGATTAATATTGATTTTAGTGTCAATTACAGGACTTGGTAACTTTGGAATAGTAGGCTCACTTATGAAAAAATTTGCTATATTCTTATTTGGAACATGGTACACACTAGGACTTGCTTTAGCACTCGTTCTTGGAGTATATTTAATTGTTAAAAGAGGTAAACCAAACTATTTAAGTGGAAGAATGATAGGCATATATGCTATAGTTTTAGCATTACTATTATTTTCACATACAAAATATATTTCTACTAATAAATTAAGTGCAAGAGATATATTTACGACTACATTTGATAATATAAGTGCATCTTATGAACAAGAAAGTGAAATAAGAAATACAGGTGGTGGTATTATAGGTGCTGCATCAAGTTGGGCATTCGTATCACTATTTGATGTAGAAGGAACAAGTATAGTAATAGTAATAATATCTTTATTTGGACTTATAATGTTGTTTGAAATGAATCTATCTGATTTATGTAGTTCGGTAGCGAGTTCATTTAGAAATATGAAAGAAAATAAAGAAGAGAAGAAACAAAGAATCCAAGAAGAAAAGCAAAGTAGAATTAAAGATATTTCTGATGATGAAGATGATAAACCTATTGATAAAAGAGTAGTTATTACAAGTGTTGAAGATTTAAAACCTGCACTTCATAAAGAAGAAGCACCTGTAATGGCAGCAGCAAAAGAAAATGATAATAAAGTAATAGAAGGTACAGCGGATGCAAAACCATATAAAAAGCCTTCTATTCAATTATTAAATCCAACTAAGAATAAAGGTAAAGCTAATTCAACTGAAACTATAAATTCTAATACAAGAATATTAGAAAGAACATTTATTGATTATGGAATTAAGGCTAAAGTAATTGAGGTACATGTAGGACCTGCGGTAACTCAATATGAAATGGAATTAGAACGCGGTACTAAAGTTAATAAGGTACTTAGCATTTCAAGAGAAATAGCATTAGCACTTGCTGCTAAAGAAGTTAGAATAGAAGCACCAATACCTGGTAAAAATACAGTTGGTGTAGAAATACCTAATCAAACAATAATGGCTGTATCAATGAGAGAAATAATGGAAGATTTAGAACGTAATCCTAAATATAAAGATTCTAAACTAGCAGCACCTCTTGGTAGAGACATTATGGGAAATGTTAAATGTGTTGAAATAAATAAAACTCCACATATGTTAGTTGCTGGTGCTACTGGTAGTGGTAAATCAGTATGTATAAATAATATAATTCTAGCAATACTTATGAGAGCGACACCAGATGAAGTAAAGATGGTACTTGTCGATCCTAAAAAAGTAGAATTTAATGTATATGAAGGAATACCACATTTACTTACACCAGTTGTTACAGACCCTAAAAAAGCATCCGCAGCACTACAAAAGATAGTTGTTGAAATGGATGATAGATATGAAACATTTAAAAATAGTGGAACTAAAAATATTCAAACATATAATGATTATGTAGAAAAAGAACTTAAAAAGAATCCAAATTGTGGACTTACTAAAATGCCATTTATATTAGTAGTTATAGATGAACTTGCTGATTTAATGTTAGTTGCTGCTAAAGAAGTTGAAGAATCAATAATGAGAATCACACAACTTGCAAGAGCTGCTGGAATACATTTAATTGTCGCAACACAAAGACCATCTACTGATATAATCACAGGTGTTGTTAAATCAAATATACCAACTCGTATATCATTTGCAGTTTCTTCAAGTATAGATTCAAGAACAATACTTGATATGGTTGGAGCAGAGAAATTACTTGGTAAAGGTGATATGCTTTATAAACCAATGGATGATAATACTCCTACAAGAATTCAAGGTAGTTTTGTAAGTGATGATGAAATAGAAAGAGTTGTAAATTTCGTAAAAGAAAATTGTAATCCACCAAAATATAATGAAAAATTCACAAATTTAGATTCAGCATCTAGTAGTGAGGGAAATTACAGTGGAGATGCTTCCGGTAATGGTGGTGGAGTTAAAGATGTTCTTTATGATGAAATATTAAATTATGCGATTCGTATGGGTCAAATAAGTGCATCATTAATTCAAAGAAAGTATTCAATTGGTTATAATAGAGCCGCTAGAATAATGGATCAGTTTGAAGAACAAGGAATAGTTGGTCCAGCAAAAGGTTCTAAACCAAGAGATGTACTTGTAAAATTAGAATCACAAAACGAAGGAGAATAATTATGGGAACAGTACATATAGAAGCAGAAAAAGGTGAGATCGCTAAAAGAGTATTAATGCCAGGAGATCCAAATAGAGCAAAGTATATTGCAGAAAAATATTTAGAAAATCCTGTATTAGTAAATCAATTAAGAGGTGAACTTGCATTTACTGGTAAATATAAAGGAGTAGATGTAACAATATTCTCAAGTGGTATGGGAATAGGTAGTATGGGAATCTATAGTTATGAATTATTTAACTATTATGATGTAGATTCAATTATTAGAATAGGTACAGCAGGTAGTTATACAACTGATTTTAAGATATTTGATATACTTGTTGCTGATTCAGCATATTCTAAAACTGATTTTGATGAAGAAGCAGGTAGAGAAGATATTGAAATTATAAATTCATCATTTGAACTTAATAGTGCGATTATGGATACAGCAGCACTTAAAAGAATAAATGCACGTTTAGGACGTGTTCATACTACTGAAGCATTTTATACAGATAATAAAGATTATTCTAAATTTATAAATCTTGGATGTAAAGCAGTAGAAATGGAAACATATGCATTACTTTATAACGCTAAAAAGTTTCTTAAAAAAGCAACAGCTATACTTACAATAAGTGATAGCTTAATTACACATGAAGAAATAGATCCAAAAGCACGTGAACAAAAACTAGATGAAATGATATTATTAGCATTAGAATCTATAATAAAAAAATAAAAATATAACATAATAATAAAGAAGATTCACATCTTCTTTTTATGCTTAATCGGAGGAACAAATGGAATACAAAAAAATACAAAATAAAGAATATACACTACACTTAATAAATTCAAATAGATTTAAAACAATAAATGTAGTAGTATTTCTAACAAAAGAATTTAATAAAGATGACATTACATATGGTGGAATGCTAAGTAGTAATCTAGTTTATACATCAAAAAAATATAATACTAAAAATAAAATAGCAATAATAGGTGAAGAACTATATGGAGCAAATATAACTGCTTCTTTTGGTATATCAGGCAATACTGAATCATTTATTTTTTCACTAGAATTTCTAAATCCAAAATATACAGAAGATAAATATATGAATGATACATTAGATTTCTTGTGTGAAGTATTATTTAATCCAAATGTGAAAGATAATAAATTTGATGAAACATACTTTAATCTTATAAAGAAAGATGTCATAACAAAATGTAAATCAGTAAAAGATAATCCAGGTCTTTATGCTAGTATAGAATATGCTAAAATAATGTATAATGGAACCCCTTCTTCTTATAGTACTATTCCAAATATAGAAGAAGTAGAAAAAGTTACACCAGAAAAACTATATAAAAAATATGCTGAATTATTTAATGGAAACTATAAAATTGATATAGTCATTAATGGTGAAATAGATGATAAGATTATAGGAATAATAGAAAACAAATTCAAGAATGTTAAAGGAAGTAATAAGAAACTATCATTTAAAATAGAACATACTTATGATAAAAAAGTTATAGAGAAAGTAGACACTCTTCCATTTAATCAATCTAAATTATATGTAGGATATAGATTAAATGATCTTACTTATCATGAACTTAATCATGTTTTAAGAGTGTATAATGCAATACTTGGTACAATGAATGATTCACTTTTATTTAATATAGTAAGAGAAGAACATTCACTATGTTATACAGTAGGTTCTTATTATTCAAAATATAATCCATCACTTACAATATATGCTGGTATAAATAAAGTTAATTATGAAGAAAGTGTTAAATTAATAAAAGAATGTGTTAACTTAATGAGTGATAAAGCTACTATAGAAAGACTATTTGATTCATCATTAAAAACAATAAATACATATTTAAATAATTATTATGATGATGTAACATCTCAAATAAATGAATACTATAAGAAAGAATTCGAAGAAACAGAATCAGTAGAAGAATTAAGAAGTAATATAAATAAAGTTACTATTGATGAAGTTATTAATCTAAATAAAAAAATATCACTTAGTACGATATATCTATTAAGAGGTGAGTTATGAAAAAGAAAACATTTGAAAGAGTAAATGAATCACTTTATACTGAAAAATTAGATAATGGAATAGAAGTATATCTATATAAGACAGATAAAACAAAGAATTTTTATATATCTATTTCAGTTAAATATGGAGCGAGTGTTACAAAATATAAAATAAATGATAAAGTAACAGAAATAATTCCAGGAAGTGCTCACTTCTTAGAACATAAAGTAATGGCTTTATCAGAGAATAAAGAAATATCAAGAAGAATAAATGAACTTGGTAGTCTTGCAAATGCATGGACTAGTTATAATGGTACTAACTATAATATTTTTGGAAGTATAAATATAAAAGAAAACTTAAAATTACTTTTAGATATATTTTATAATACTGATATAAATTCTAAAAATGTAGAAGAAGAAAAAGGTATTATTGGTGAAGAAATAGATATGTATAAAGATAAAATAAATAGTTATATGATGAGTGAACTATTTAAAAATCTATTTACAAATTCATATGTAAGAAATACTGTCGTAGGTGAGAGAAGTGATATTGCTAAAATTACTTCAAAAGGATTAAACAAGATATATAAAGACTTCTATGTACCTAATAATACATTTATAATCGTATGTGGTAACTTTGATGAAAATGATATTATGGATACTATAAAAGAATATATGAGTAAGTTAAATCTAAAGCCAAAGAAATTGCCTAAGGTTATCAAAGCAAAAGATAAAGATATTGTTAAAGTACCATATCAAGAGATAAAGAAAGATATAAATGATGAAAGAGTTAAATATGCGATAAAGATAAATAAAAAGAAATTTGGTATCAAAAATAATAAAGACTTATCAGCATATATAAATATTATTTTAGGAGCAAACTTTTCACCAACATCATCACTATATGAAAAATATAAGAATGAAGATATAGTAACAAGTTTAAGTTATTCAGTAAATATAATTGATAATTATGTAGTACTTATTTTAAAAGCATTTACTAAAGATGCAAGTAGATTCTTAAATGAAATACAAAGTGATATTAAGAATCTATCACTTACAAAAGAAGTATTTGAAAGAAAGAAAAAAAGATATTTAAAGAATTATATTTTAGATTTTGATAATATAGAAGATGTTGAATATATAATTTCTTATGCATTAATGGTAGATAACAAGATAGATTATAATGATTATACTAAAATAATAGAACTTGATTATAATAAAGCATTATATGTATTAAAAAATATAAATAGTGATAATACTTCGGTAATTAAAACAATAAAATAGCCTTGCCATTTGACAAGACTTTTTTAAATGAAATGTTTTTCATTTTTAATACCCTAGAAATGTATGGAAAATAGAAAATGCATCAGGTATTGGAGAAGTAGGAAATCTAGTATGTGTAGACATTATGAAAATGTTTATCAAAGTAAAAGATAATGTTATTACTGATGTAAAATTCAAAACATTTGGTTGTGGAGTAGCTATCGCAACAAGCAGTATATCAACTGAAATGATAATTGGTAAAACATTAGAAGGTTCACTTTTAGCAGAAGAAGCAATACATTTAGCAATCGCAGATTACTATAGAAAAGAAGGTAAGATGACTGAAGAAGAAATTAAAAAGAAATGTAATTTAAAAGAGCATTCAGCATCTTGTCATCTACATAATTAGTGTTAGTAAATAAAAAGTTTACAATCTATATAAAATTATGATAAACTATTGTTAGTGAAGCACCTGACCCCTGTAGGCTAGGTATCACATTGATTGTATTTACCTAACTACAAAGTGAGTTAGGTGATTTTTTTAATTCATAAAAATTAAAGAAATTATTATAAAAAGTAATACGAATATAATAACAAGTAAAAAACTTATTAAGAAATCTTTCTTACTCATATAACATCACCTCCATTATATCTTCTGAATACAGAAAATTAATATTGGTGACACCTAGCCTCAGGTACTTCGAATGATAAAGTATCATATATGAAAAAGTAATGCAAATAGGTAAAATTTAATTTTGAAGTAGTTTTTTATACTGAAAATCAAATTATTCTCTAGAAAAAAAATAAATTATTGACTACATTTAAGAATACAAAATTCAATTTTAGGCAAAAATAAAAATTATTGATAAATATTACATTAAAACACTAGACAATAGTGCTCTTTATATGTTTATTTATTTTGAATAATATAGTATAATTAAGTCGGTGAAGTGAATGGAAAAGATAGAATTCAAAACTGTAGAGGAACTATATAAAAGAGTATCACCTGCTTTATATTCAAAACTTAAAGAGATTAAAAGAATGGGTTACACATTAGTAACAGAAAAAGATATATGGAATTATTTAGTTGATAATGATTGGAAAAATAGAACTAATTTAGAATTATACGATTTAATTAGTGATATTATGAATGCTGATAATTATAAAATAAATTTATATGTTACAGATAAACTTTCAAGAATGAAAAGTAAACTAGATAAAACAAATAATACAGATATACTTTAGGAGGAAATAAAAATGAAAAAAATATTAAAACCAATAGTGATAACATTTCTTATATTAGTGGGATGTATATTATTAATAAAGCCTACATTAAAAGGTATTCATTATGGAATAGATTTACAAGGTGGATTTGAAATACTATATAATATTGAACCTTTAAAAAAAGGAGATACAGTAACTGAAGACGATTTAGATAAAACATATAAGGCAATTGTAAATAGAATAGATACTCTTGGTGTTAGTGAACCAGTTATTAGTTTTGAAGGAAATGATTTAATTAGAATACAACTTCCAGGTCTTAAGAATGAAGAAGAAGCAAGGCAAAGAATAGGTACAACAGCTGTACTTTCAATGAGGGACACTGAAGACAATTTGTTACTTTCTAGTGATGTATTTGGTCGTGGAGGAGCAACTCTTGAACAAAATTCTAAGACATTTCAATATCAAGTTAAATTAGATATAAAAGATACTGAAAAGTTTTATGAAATAACTAAAAAAATATCAAAGAAACCTAATGGAGAAAATCTAATTGTAATATGGCTTGATTTTGTTGAAGGATTAGATTCATATGAAAATGAAAAAACAACTTGTGGTAAAGATGCTAATATGAAATGTATATCAAGTGCTTATGTAAATGAAGCACTTAATAGTAATAGTGTTGTTATTGAAGGAAGTTTTACTAAAGAAGAAGCACAAAACTTAGTTGATTTAATAAATAGTGGTAGTCTTCCAACTAAATTAACTGAAGAAGCTACTCCTAAAAGTGTTTCACCATCATTTGGTAGTGATACTATTAAGAAAACAGGTATTGCTGGTATTATAACATTTGCATTAATAACGGTAATATTAGTTGTAAAATATAGATTAAGTGGTATTGTTGCTAGTGTATGTTTATTTGCATATGCATTACTTGTATTTGTAGTATTTAATCTAGTAGGTGGAGTTCTTACACTAACAGGTATAGCTGCACTTGTTCTTGGAATAGGTATGGCAGTAGATTCAATAATCATATCTAATAGTAGAGTACATGATGAATTACTTAAAGGTAAAAAACTTAGAGAAGCATTTAAAGATGGAAATAAAAGTAGTTTAGGAGCAATAATTGATGCTAATATAACAACATTTATCGCTGGAGTAGTACTTTATATATTTGGTGAGTCATCAGTAAAAGGATTTGCTACTATGCTTATTATAACAATATTTGTAACAGTATTATGTACTGTAATATTATATAGAGTGTTGCTAGAACTATTTGTTAATTCAAAGGTATTTAATAGTAAAGAAAAATTATTATTTGGAATATCTAAAGAGCCAAAACAAAAAGACTATGTTAAATTTGGTAAAGTGCCAACAATAGTATCACTTGTGATAATAGTAGTTGGAATAATATTTGCATGTGTTCGTGGATTTAACTTTGGAGTAGATTTTACAGGTGGAACAAATATAAATATATCTTCAAGTAATGATATAGATTTTAATAAAGTAACAGAACTTGTAAGAAAGTATGATGTACGTGATTATGATTATTATATGGGAACTAAAAAAGAAGGATTTATTAAACTTAATGATATATTAGATGATGAAACTAGTATAAAAGTAAAGAAAGAATTTGAAAAATTAGGATATACAACATCTAGTAGTGAAATAAGTACACTAGTTACTAAAAATTTAACAAGTAATGCAGTTAAATCATTAATATATTCATTAATCGCAATAATTATATATGTAGCAATAAGATTTAATATGAACTTTGCTGTAACAGGAATACTTATGCTTATACATGATGTACTCGTAATACTATCTATATTTGCTATATTCTATATACCTGTAGATTTTATAATAGTTGCATCCCTTCTTACAATAATAGGTTATTCAATAAATGATACAATAGTTGTATTTGATAGAATAAGAGAAAATAGAAAGAAATTATATAATAATAGAAAAGAACTTACTGATGAAGAGATAAATAATTTAGTAAATGTTAGTTCATCAAATACATTTAATAGAAATATATGGACAAGTATTACAACAATAATTGCAGTAGTAACTCTTATATGCGTAGGACTTAATGATATATATACATTTAATATATCAGTATTAATTGGTCTAATTGCTGGTACTATTAGTTCACTTTTGATAGGCCCAAGATTATGGATAAGATTTGAAAAAAGAACTATGCATAAAAAAGATGATGACGATGAAGAGGAAGAAGAACTTAAAATAAAAGGTATAAATATATAGAAAAATAGGGAAGTGAAATTATTAAAAACCATAGTTATGAAGAATTAGTTGATTTATTAAAATCATATATGGATATTGAATATGTTGATTTTATAAATGAATATTATGAGCAAGCTAAAATAGTATATAGTGATATGAAAAGAGAGACTGGTGAAGATTATATTCTTCACCCTATAAATGTTGCTTATATACTTGCTGAACTTAAGATGGATCCTGTTACTATAGGATGTGCTTTAATACATGAAGCAATAACACTTAATAAAATGACTTATGAAGAAATAGAAGAAATGTTTGGTAGTGAAAGTGCTATTATAGTTTCTTCTGTAACAAAAATAAGTAATTTAAAACAAACATTTAAGATTAATAATCCAGAAAAATATAGAAGAATAATAGTCGGACTATCAGAAAATCCTGCTACATTATTTATTAAATTTGCTGATAGATTACATAATCTTAGAACATTAAAAGTACATGATAAAGAACATCAAAAATATATAATAGATGAGACACAAAATATTTATATACCTATCGCACATAGACTTGGTATGAAAAAAATGAAAAGTGAAATGGAAGATTTATGTCTTCAATACACTGATCCTGATGGATATAATAAAGTCCTTGATAAAATTAATTCATCTAAAACTGAACTTGAAAAATCACTTGCTAGAATGAAATATGAAATAATGCAGTTACTTGATAATCATAATATTAAGTATCAAATGTTATCAAGAGTTAAATCAGTAAGAGGTATTTATAATAAACTTAAGGCAGGTAAAACATGGAATAATATATATGATTTACTTGGTATAAGAGTACTTGTTGATAATGTTGAAGATTGTTATAGAGTTATAGGTCTTGTTCAATCTAAGTATCCTCCTGTACCAAATAGATTTAAAGATTATATAGCTAATCCAAAACCAAATTTATATCAAAGCTTACACACAACTGTTTTTGGCGAAGATAAAAGAATATATGAAGTGCAAGTAAGAACTTATGAAATGGATGAAATTGCTGAAAAAGGTGTAGCTTCTCACTGGAGCTATAAAGAGAAGATAGATGGTTCAGTTAAGAATAATTTAGATCATATTTTGGAACAATTTAGAGTTTTAGTTGAAGTAAATGATATAGAAAAGAATATGAAGTTCTTTAGTAATATAAAAGATGAACTTAAAAGAAATGAAATATATGTGTACACACCTAAAGGTGATATTATAGAGTTACCTGCTGGTGCTACTCCAATAGATTTTGCATATAAAATACATAGTGAAGTAGGTAATACAACTACTGGTGCTCTTGTTAATAATAAAATGGTTAAATTAAACTATGAACTTAAAGAAGGGGATATGGTTGAATTAATAACTCAAAAAGGCCATGCTCCATCTAAGGGATGGTTAAAGATAGTTAAAACAGAGGCAGCTAAATCAAGAATAAAATCTTATTTCTATAAAAAAGAGAGAGAAAAATATATTGCACTTGGTCATGAAATGCTTAATAATGAATGTAAAAAAAGAAATGCTGATATTAATGACATTATTACAGATGAAAATATTGAAAAGCTTAATAATAGTTTAGGTACTAAAGATTTAGATGATATATATTTTGGTATATCTACTCTTAAATATTTACCATCATCTATACTTAGTAGACTTGAAGTACATGAACCTAAAAAGAAAGCACTTACTATTAATAAAAATAATAATAAGAATGGCAATGGAATAATTATCGCTGGTTCTAATGACATATTATGTAGTCTTGCTACTTGTTGTAATCCAGTTTATGGAGAAGATATAGTTGGTTATATTACAAAAGGCTATGGAGTTAAAATACATTCTAAAAATTGTCCTAATGTTGACTTAAGTAGTGAAAGATTGATAGATGCAGAGTGGAGCGATAATATAGAAAATAGATACACAGCTAAACTAAAAGTATATATTAGTGATGTAAATGATATATTAGTTCAAATAGTAACTTTATCAACTAAAGATTCAATTATTATAGACTCAATAAATCTAATAAATAGAAATAAAGAATTATTTTATAATATAACATGTAAAGTAAAAAATATAAGTGACTTACATAAATTCATAGATGAAGTTAAAGGCATTAGTTCAGTAACATCAGTAGAAAGGATATTTATATAATGAAAGTAGTATTACAAAGAAGTAAGCAAAGTAAAGTAACAATTGATGGTAAAATAAATGGTAAAATTGACCATGGCTATGTAGCACTAGTTAGTTTTACTAATGGTGATAGTATAGAAATAATAGATAAAATGATTAAAAAGATTATAAATTTAAGAGTGTTTACAGATGAAAATGATAAAATGAATCTAAGTATTTTAGATACTAAAGGAAGCATTCTTAGTATAAGTCAATTTACATTATATGCAGATACTACTAAAGGAAACAGACCATCTTTTATAAATGCACTTAATCCTACTGAAGCAACTAAGCTATATGACATCTTTAATCAAAAGTTAAGTGAATTTGTTCATGTAGAAACAGGTATATTTGGTGCAGATATGAAGGTTGAAATATATAATGATGGACCTGTTACAATAATACTTGATAGTCATGAATTATTTAAAAAATAATAATTATATTTAAAGTTAACGATTAGTTTCGTTAACTTTTTATTATTCGATTGTTTTATGTCAAAATTGTGATATAATTTAATATATATAATAGAAGGAGGAAGTTATGGAAGGTAAAAAAAGAACTATAATTAACGTAATTGGAGTTGTTTTGATAATAGCTTGTTTAATAATTTATTTTATATTTGCTAATAAGAAATATACTATTACATTTGATTCTGATGGTGGTAGTGTAGTTGAAAAACAAATTGTAAAGAGAGGAGAAAAAGTTAATAAGCCAACAGATCCTACAAGAGATGGTTATATTTTTATAGAATGGGATTTAGGTAGTTCAATATATGATTTTAGTGCTAAAGTAACAAGAAATCTTATATTAAAAGCAGTATGGAAAGAGCAAGAAGGTGGAAAAGTAACTTATGTTGTTAACTTTAATACCGATGGTGGTAATAGCGTATCTAATCAAATCATTAATAAAGATGGAACAATTACTAAGCCACAAGATCCAGTGCGTGATGGTTATAAATTTTTAGGTTGGTATAGTAATAATGTTTTGTTTGATTTTAGTACATCAGTAACAACAAATCTTGAGTTAGTAGCAAAATGGGAAAAAGCCAAAGATAATTCTACAACAACTACTACTACAACAACTAAGAAGAACGATTCAACAAGTTCAACAACTAAGAAGACAACAACAAAGAAAAATGATACAACAAATACAACAACAACTAAGAAGACTACTACAAATACAACTGAGGCTAAAAAATATACTGTAACATTTGATTCAAATGGTGGAAGTAAAGTATCAAGCAAAGAGGTTACTAGTGGAAGTAAAGTATCAAAGCCAAGTAATCCAACAAGAACAGGATATAAATTTAGTGGTTGGACTTTAAATAATAAGGCATATGATTTTAATTCTAAAGTAACAAGTAATATTACATTAGTTGCTAAATGGACAGCAAAAACTTACACAGTTAAGGTATCAAGCGTAGATGAATATTCACCAGCAAGAATACTTTCAGTATATGAAGATGGAAGTAAAATATCATTTAAGCAAATTAATTATACTGATGGAACTATGCTATGTTCTTCTAAAGGTAATATTAATAAAAGTGATATTGAAGGTGAAACAAAATTACAAGTTGTATTAAGTGATGGAACAAAAGTAACAGCAACAATTAAATAGAAAGGAATAAAAATGAAAAAGAAGTTATTATATTTATTATTACTATTTGGAATATTATTTTGTATAAAGATAAATGTAAATGCAAAAGAAATATTAAGTAGTGATATATCACCTAGAACATACATAATAGGGGCATATGAATTTACTGAAAATACAACATTAACAACAAGACATATCATGTTAGCATCAAAAACAATAGATGGAAACACATTAAATGACATGATAATCTACTACAAGAATCCAAGAGGTAAATGGATTAATGGACTTACAGGAGAGATAGTTGAAGTAAGTGAAAAATTTAACATTGAATATGTAGACTTAATTAAATGTTTAACAACACCAACATTAGAGAATATATTAGGTGATGAAACAAGTGCAACTTTATCAATAACATCTAGTGGATATTATTTAGATTCAAATAATCTAAGTAAAATATCAGGATGGGAACTATATGAAAAGACAACAGATGGTTATTCAAAAATAACAGAAGGAACAAATTATAATTATAAAGTAACATTAAATCCAGGTGAAACAAAAACTTTTGTAGCAAGAGTTTATAAATTAAATGAAACACTTGATAGAGTATATAGTGATTATTCAAATGAAGTAGAGGTAACAAGAGAAAAATTAAATACTCCAACACTCGCAAATGATTATAATGATAAAACAAAAGCAAGTTTATCAATATTAGGTGCTGGATATTATGGAAGCAGTGAAGAAACACTAAAAGAAATATCAGGATGGGAACTATATGAAAAGACAACAGAAGGTTATTCAAAAATAACAGAAGGTACTAACTATACATATCAAATGGAACTAGTTCCAGGTGAAACAAAAACATTTGTAGCTAGAGTTTATAAAGATAAAGAAAATGGAGATAGAATATACAGTGAATATTCTAATGAACTTGAAGTAACAAGAGAGAAACTACAAACTCCAACATTAGCAAGAGATTCTCATTATACTAATTTAGCAAATATTGCTATAACAGGCGAAGGATATTACGCAAAAGGTGAAGAAGTATTAAAAGAAATATCAGGATGGGAATTATATGAAAAAGTTGATAAAAACTATAATAAAATAACAGAAGGAACAGAATATTTTTATACATCTAATGAATTTGCTCCAGGGGAAACAAAAGTATACGTTTCAAGAGTATATTATGAAACAACAGATGGAAATAGAATATATAGTGATTATTCAAATGAACTTGAAGTAACAAGAGAGAAACTACAAACTCCAACGCTAGCAAATGATCCAAGCGATTTAAGTGGAGCACATCTTTCAATGGCTGTTGAAGGGTACTATGCTAGTGGTGAAGATGCACTTAAAGAAATAACAGGATGGGAACTATATGAAAAAACTGAAAATGGATATGTAACAATTGCTAATGACTCAACATATTCACATAATGTAAGTATGGATCAAGGAACAACAAAAACATTCATCGCAAGAGTATATTACGAAAATGAAAATGTAACAAAAACTTATAGTGAATACTCAAATGAAGTAGTAGTTACTATTGAAAAAATAAAAGTTCCAACTTTAACCTTTAGTAAAAATAATGATAAAATGACTTTATCAATAATTGCTGAAGGAACTTATAAAGATGAAACTGAGCAAAATAAAATAACAGGATGGGAACTATACGAAAAAGGTGAAACAAATACATTAATAACAAGTAATAAACCTTATTCATATGAAATGGATATTCCATATGGGGAAACTAAAACATATTATGCAAGAATATATATAGTTGATGTTTATAATAATAAAGTATATAGTGAAAATTCTGCTGAACTTGTTATTAATGAGAAATTACCAACTCCTACATTAAGCAATGATTATAGTTATACAGATGGAGCAAAATTATCAATATTAACGGAAGGATATTATGGTTCTGATGTTGAAAAGAAAAATATGATTTCAGGATGGGAACTATATGAAAAAACTGAAAGTGGATATTCAATTCTTACTGAAGGAACTAATTATACATATGAATTAGCAATGGAAAGCGGTTCTTCAAAAACTTTTGTATCAAGAGTTTATAAAAATATAAATGGTGAAAAAGTTTATAGCGATTATTCAAATGAAATAACAATTGAAAGAATTCTAATTGGTGATGCTAATTGTGATGGTGAAATAAGTAGCCTTGATTCTTCTATAATTAGTAGATATGTTGATAATTTATCTGTTGATAAGATAAGTTTAAAAAATGCAGATGTTAATCTTGATGGTGAAGTTAATGAAGTAGATTCAACAATAATATTATATTATATTGCTCATAAAGATAGTGAAGATGCAATAACATTGCCATATGATGCTGGAAAAGTTTATAAAATAACTTATGATTTGGATGGAGGAGTTCTTAATGATGGATCACATAATCCTGGTTCTTATGCAGAAATTTCTTTACCATTTAGTTTAAGTATTCCAACTAAGGATGGATATGAATTCATTGGATGGACCGGAAGCAATGGAGATACACCCGAATTAGAAGTTAGAATTCCAAAAGGTACAACTGGTAATTTAAATTATAAAGCTAATTGGAATTTAAAATAAAATTACAAAAAAATAAAAATGGATAGTTTATACTATCCATTTATTTTGCCTTCACAGCTTATTTTAAAATTACTATCATAATCTCTAATATAAGGATTATTTTTAACTTCACTATAAAGTGCTGAACCTAAGTCATCAATACTAATATTATCTTTTTCAAGTTCAAATATATATTTATCATTATAAGCATATATTTTATTAATATTACCATTATTATCAAAAGAGTAATAATAATTTAATCCTTCATAATCTAAATTTGTAGATATGTCACTATTACAACTTTTACCATTGATATTAGCAAAATATTTAATGTTAGATGTATATTGTGTTTTAGCTGTTTTATATATTTCTTTAACTCCAGCTAAAAAAGCACTCTTATCTTGATACTTAGTTTTATCATTTTCCTTAAATAACATAACAAATATAACTATTAAAGCTATAATTATTATTCCTAATAAAATAAATTTAAAATTCTTTTTCATAAATCTCCTCTAAATAAGTAGTTATTATACTTTCAATATTATTAGTAAACTTAACTTCTGTTGTCGTATATAGTTTTCTTGTTAGAATATCAATTATAATTATTTCTTCATTTTTAATTCTTTTACTTCTTCAATTTTTGCTTTCTCTGGTGGCAAATTATATATAACTTTATCTTTATTACAAGATGCATTAAATAATAATGAGACACTTAATGCGATTGAAAGAACCTTCTTTTGATAATCATTCATTTATGTATCCTCCTATTAATATGGTACATTTTATTCTCTATAATGTCAAATTTTATTTGTCTTTTTTAAAAATTGTATTATAATAATTTGTATGGAAAGAAAAGATGTAAAATTAGAAGAAGTAAGCCCTATGATGAGGGAATACCTAAAAACAAAAAGTGAATATGAAGGTATAATATTATTTTATAGATTAGGTGATTTCTATGAAATGTTTTTTGATGATGCAATAACTGCTAGTCATGAACTCGAACTTACTCTTACAGGTAAACAATGTGGTCTTAAAGAAAGAGTACCTATGTGTGGAGTACCACATCATGCGGTTAATATATATTTAGAAAAATTAATTGAAAAAGGATATAAAGTAGCTATATGTGAACAAATGGAAGATCCTAAAACTGCAAAAGGAATAGTTAAAAGAGAAGTTATACAAATAGTAAGTGCTGGAACTCTTACAAGTACTGAAATAGTTAATGAGAAAGATTTTAACTATATTGCAAGCATAACTGATTATAATTATCTATATGTTTTATCGTATGCAGACCTTCTAAGTGGTAAAGTTTATACTACTAAAATAGAAAAGAATAATGATAAATTAATAAGTCATATAGTAAATTTAAATATTAAAGAGATAGTCGTAAGAGATACTTTTGATGTTGATTTAATTCATAAATTAAAATCTAATTATAATATATTTATATCTTATTATGATAATGATGAACTATATAAGGGAAAAGTATTTGAAAATGTAACTGATCAAAAACTTATAAAGAACACATCATTATTATTAAATTATTTAACTAATTCATTAAAACAAGACTTAGGACATATACAGCAAGTAGAAGTTATTGATAGTGGGCTATTCTTAGAGCTTGATAAAGAATGTATAAAGAATTTAGAACTTGTTGAAACAATAAGAAATAAGGATAGACAAAATAGTTTACTTGGTTTTATGGATAAAACTAAAACAGCGATGGGAAGTAGACTTCTTAAAAGTTATATAATTAGTCCGAGCATAGATAAAACTGAAATTATTAAAAGACAAAATTTAGTAGAAAAATTAATGACAGAGTTCTTACTTAAAAGTGAACTAAAAGAATATCTATATGAAATATATGATTTAGAAAGATTAACTGGCAAAGTAGTATGCTCTAATTTAAACGCAAGAGATTTATTGCAACTTAAAACTAGTATTAAAGTTATTCCTGATATAAATAATATTTTAGAAACACTTGGTGAAGAAAAGATAGAAACATTTAATGAATTATATTTAATACTTGAAAACTCTATTAAAGATGATGTACCTCTTACTGTAAAAGATGGTGGAATTATTAAAGAAGGGTATGACAAGGAAGTAGATGAATTAAGAAGCATTAAATCAGGTGGTAAAGATTTCATATCTAATTTTGAAAGAGAAGAAAAAGAAAGAACAGGCATTAAAGGACTTAAAATTGGTTACAATAAAGTATTTGGCTATTATATAGAAGTACCTAAAGGACAAATAAGTCAAGTTAAAGAAGAATTTCATTATGATAGAAAACAAACAATATCTAATTGTGAAAGATATATAACACCACTTTTAAAAGAAAAAGAAAATCTTATATTAAATGCTGAAGAAAAATTAAATACTTTAGAATATGATATTTTTTGTAAGATTAAAGAAGAAGTTAAAAGATATATTCCAAAGTTACAAAAAGCATCTGCTAAAATAGCATATTATGATGTAATGCAGTCATTTGCGACAATTGCTGAAGAACATAATTTTGTAAAGCCAACTATTAATGAAAATTCTACTGTTGAAATAATAAAAGGTAGACATCCAGTAGTAGAATCAGTTATAAGTACTGAGTATATTGATAATGATATTATTATGAATGAGAACACTAATATTCTTATTATAACAGGTCCTAATATGAGTGGTAAAAGTACATACATGAGAGAATTTGGTATCATAGCTATACTAAATCAAATAGGTTCTTTTGTACCAGCAAGTAAATGTAATCTACCTGTATTTGATAAAATATTTACAAGAATAGGTGCGAGTGATGACTTAGTAGGTGGAGAAAGTACATTCATGGTTGAAATGAAAGAAAGTGCTTATGCTTTAGAAAATGCTACTAAGAATAGCTTAATATTATTTGATGAACTTGGACGTGGTACTAGTACATATGATGGAATGAGTCTTGCAGGTTCTATAATTGATTATATTGCTACTAAAATAAGATGTAAGACATTATTCTCAACTCATTATCATGAACTAACTGATATGGAAAATAAACTTCCTGGTATACATAATGTTCATGTATCAATAGATGAAACGAATGGTGATATTACATTCCTTCATAAAGTAATGGATGGTGCTGTTGATAAAAGTTATGGTATAAATGTTGCTAAATTAGCTAATCTACCACACGAAGTAATTAAAAAAGCAAATGAATTACTTAAAGAATATGAATCTAAAAGTATTAATACTTCTAAAACAAAGATCGTTAAGCAGTATACCCTTGATTTAGAAGAAGAAAAGAAAGATGAATTAAGAGAATTTATAAAAGGCATTAATGTACTAAATATAACACCACTTGAAGCAATAAATTTATTAGATGAAATTAAAAGAAAAAGTGATTTGTAGGTGATAATATGAGTGAAGAATATAAGGTAATAGTGACAAACACTGATGAAGAAATAAAAGGGGAAGAATTAAAAAGATTAATAGAAGAAGCACTTAGTAAAACTGAAACTATTGAAGAAATTTTAAAAGCAAAAGAAGAAGAATTAAAGGAAACTAAAGCGATATATAAAGAATTAAAAAATGATTTTAGAAAGACAAGAGAAATTCTAAAAGAATTAATAATGAGAATTAGATTTTCAAGTATAGTTTTAAGAATAGAACAGAGTGGTTCAGTATTATTTGGTTCATGTGTAGATCCCAGTGAATTTGATGTGATTATCGATGATATGAAATTATGTATTAAAGAGTTAAAAGCTGATTTAAAGTTTTTGAGAGTTCTTGAAAAGGCATTTAAAAGTCTAACAAAATATAATGTATATGAAAAAATGTATGATATAACTGATTTATTAGTTCTATATTATGAAAGAAGTCAACTAAAAGAAAAATTACTTACAACTAAAATAAATGTATTAAGTGCTAGAGTGAAAGGATTTAATATGCAATCTCACAGTAGCGAAGAAAAAGATATAGAAGAAAAAAGTAGTGAAATAAAGAGATTAACAATGGAACTTGGATTATAAATGAAGAAATATAATGTAATTGTAGTATTTAATAAAGATTTAACTAAAACATTAATGTGTAAGAGAACTAAAGAACCATACAAAAATATGTATAATTTAGTTGGTGGAAAAATAGAAAAAGAAAATGATGGACTTAGTGAAGCATATAGAGAATTATATGAAGAAGCAAATATTTCTAAGGAAGATATTACATTAAAGCACTTTATGAATATTGAATATGTAGTATTTGATAAAATTCTTGAAGTATATTATGGAATACTTAATAAAGAAGTAAATCTTATTGAAGAAGTAAATAAATTAGAATGGGTAAATATAAATGATAATTTCTTTGATATGAAAAAGTATGCTGGTGAAGGAAATATTGGTCATATTATAGAAGAAATAAAAATAAGTTTAGAGAGTGAATAATTAAATACAATATGATATAATAATCAATAAAAAAGGAGTTGATTATTATTAACGCAGAAGAATTAAAACAATATGTTGAAGCACTATTAAATAAAGCAGAAGAAGCCTATTTAATGTCAATGGAAATCATTAATAAGCCAACGATAAATTATAGGACAGAGGGCTTTTGCTTTTTTATTTGCAATGCTTGGGAATTATTATTAAAAGCCTTTTTAATTAATAAAACTCAAGATATTAATATAATAAATTATAAAGATGATTCAAATAGAACAATAAGTCTTGATGACTGTGTAGAAAAAGTGTTTACTAGTACTACTGATAAAACAAAAAATAATATTACATTTATTAGAAATATTAGAAATAAAGCAACGCATTTAATATTACCGGAATTTGATTTTATACTATCACCAGTTTTTCAAAGATGCTTAACTAATTTTAATAAATTTTTTAAAAAACATTTTCCTAATTATAAGTTAAATGAAAAAGTAACACCATTTATAGCATTAGTTAATCCAGGTAATGATGAGAATGTTTCTTCACTGATTTTAAACCCAGCAAATTTATTATTATTAGAAAAAGTAAAAAAAGAGTTAGATAACGATGATTCACTTTCGCAAACTTTAAGACTAATTTCAACTAACAAAGAAACAGAAGCAGACATAAAATTCGCTCTAACAAAGGATAGTGAAGAAAAAGCAAGGCTTATTAATGTTCCTAAAAATATTGAGAAAACTCATCCTTATACGACAAATGAAGTAATAAAAAGAATAAAAGAAACATTGGAAATGTCTTTAGGTCCAAATCACGGTTTTACATCTAATAAATTTCAAGATATTTGTAAACGAAAGGGAATTAAAAATAATCAAGATTATTGTTATCAATTTGAATATTCAAAAAACAAAATATATAAATATAGTGGTATTACTATTGAATATGTTAGCAGAATATATCTTGAAGAAATAAAAAAATAATGAGTAAAAAATAATATATGAATATTTTGAAGTTATGTGGTATAATATATTGGTAGATGGGTACTTGTGAAGGAGTAACGATGTGTTGGCAAAGCCAGTAAGCATATATAATATTATATGTGAGAATTCATCTCGCCTGGGGTACCTATCTTTTTTGCTTAAAATGAAAAAAATCCTAATTATTTAGGATTTTTTCAGTGTTCTTAAAATTAGTTTTAGCAATATTATCAAGTTCAAGTTTACCATATTTTTTAACGATATCTTTACCTACAGCATCAACATTAGTACCAGCACCTTTTGGAATAGCAATACCATATTTTTGACTTAGTTTATCCATTTCTTGTAAGAATAAATATCTACTTATAACACTTGCTGCTGCTACACTTAAATGTTTACTTTCACCTTTAGTTAAAAATGTAATTTTAGTAACTTTATCAGTAATATTTTCTTGTTTTAAATAGCTAAAATAACTTCTTGGAGTAGTAAATTGGTCAACAATTATTTTATGATAAGGAATTCCTTTATTAGAAAGTTCATATAAAACTCTATTATGAAGTATAGCTTTAATTTTATTCATATTGAATCCCTTGTTAGATAGTTCATTATATTTTTTATTACTAAGAGTAAATGTTACATAGGGTATTTTTGACATAAGAATAGGCGCACATCTACGAATCTTATCATCGGTCATTTTTTTAGAATCCATTATTTTTAAATCTTCAAGTAACTTTCTATTTTCTTTATTTACAAGAGTAGCACTTACTATAATAGGACCAAAGAAGTCACCAGTACCAACCTCATCACTACCAATCGCATCATAGTAGTAATAAGTTTTATCATTAATTTTATCATCTTTTTCTTTTAGTTCTTGATCTATATTTCTATTATTAAAATGACTTTCTAAATCTTTCCACATATTAGCATCAATATCAGCACTAATACCTTGAAACATTACTTTACCACTTTCATATAAAGTTATAATAGTTCCTCCTTCTTCTGCTTGAAATATAGAATATGGTGGCTTTTTGTCTCTTTGAAGTAGAAAATAATAATCAATCATTTTTTGTTTAATATTATCACTTACTTTAAATACTATAGTTTTTTGTTCTGCCATAAAATCACTTCCATATTCATTTTATCATATTTGCTTGAAACATAAAATAAAAAGTGTATAATAATTACCTAAGTGATAATTATGAGAGAAAAAAGATTAAAACTATTTTTATATGATGTTAGTATTAATTATGGTGGAAGAATAGAAATAACTGATAATCTATTGTTGCTTTTAAATACTTTTATAGGAAATATAAGTTCAAAAGAAGAATTACAAAGATTTTTACTTGTTTTTAATCATGAAAAAACTGATGATGGCTATTGTAAGGTTAAATATTTAACTAAAGAATTAATTGAAGCAAATGATTCGTTAGAAAATGAAACTATTGAAAGTATATTAAATGGTATAAGTAATGAAGATGCATTAGAAGTTGGAATTCTTGCATCAAATTTTCTTGAACACATGTATAGTTATTGTTATATGATGTCTATACCTACATTAGCAAAAAAAATTCTTTGTTGATACATTTTTAAGTAAAGATATTTAAAAATGTATTTTAATATGATAGAATTTTAGTAGAGGTAAATATATGAAAAGAGCTAAAATAATAGTAATTGAAGGAACAGATGGTTCGGGTAAAGAAACTCAAAGTAAAAAAATAAAAGAGTATTATATAAGTAAAGGACTAAATGTAAAAAGTTTTTCTTTTCCAAAATATGATAGTCCAACTGGTAAAATAGTAGGTGGTGCTTATCTTGGAAAACCAGAAATTAGTGAGAGTGTATTTCCAGAAACATCAGCTAATGTAGATCCACTTGTAAGTAGTTTATATTATGCTGCTGATAGAAGATATAACTTTTTAAAATTTATAGAAGAAGAAATATATCAAAATGATATTATAATATTAGATAGATATACTACATCTAATATGGGACATCAAGCTGGAAAAGCTAAATCAAAAGAACAAGAAGATAAAATATTAAAATTTATTTTAGAACTTGAATTTGATTTATGTGAATTGCCTAAACCTGATGTTGTAGTATTCTTATATATGCCATTTGAGGCAGCAAAAGAACTTAGAAAAGGAAGAGCTTCTGGTGATGGTAATGAAAATAGTGAAGAGCACTTAAGAAAAGCAGAGCAAACATACTTAGATATTTCTTCACGTTATAATTGGACTCGTATAGATTGTACTAAAAAAGCATTTGAATCATTAGATGATATTAAATCAATAGATGAAATAACAAAAGAAATAATTGAACATTTAGATACTGAATTAAAAAAAGAATCATATATAATAAAAAGAATGACAAGATTCTGAGGTAAATATGATAAGTAGAACATTAAAAAATAAAAAGAAATTTAGTAAATATCTTAAAATATCAATAATAGTTTTGTTAGTAATAACAATATCATTAATTACATATAAAATTTATTTTAATAATAAATCATCAAGGCAATTGTTTCAAAGCATTAAAAAACAAGATGAACTATGTAATTTAGATCTTGTAACAACACCATTTAGTATATATAAAGATTATTATATAACAACAACTAATAATGATAGTTATATTGTATTAAAAATATCAAGAAAATAATATTCAAAATTAATGAATCATGATTTTAAAGACACATATAATATAAAAGGCATATCAAAAATATTAGATGGTAAACCACTTAGAAGAATTAAATTACTTATAAATAATGGTAAGATTGAATTAAAAGGTAAAGTATTATATTTAGATGCTTCATCAAAAGATATACTAAATACTACAATAATTTTATCAATAGTATTAATTATTATAAATTTATTCTTCAGATTT
>ERZ827043.424-NODE-424-length-54782-cov-23.529391_pt1 | contig 54782 bp, 42 predicted proteins | sample MGYA00519923_ERZ827043 | MGnify/ENA primary metagenome ERZ827043 (study PRJEB31778, sample SAMEA3449251) | human gut metagenome | biome: human gut; feature: human-associated habitat; material: faeces | place: United Kingdom | collected 2010/2012 ... | reverse complement strand
CCTCCAGCTCCGCGTAAGCCCGCTGGATGGTGTTGGGGTTGATGGCCAGCTGCGTAGCCAGAGAGCGCACGGAGGGCAGCTTTTCGTCCGGCTCCAGCAGCCCTGTCAGCATCATGCGCCGCAGGCTGTCCTTCACCTGCTGGTACAGGGGACGGCTGTCCCGGTAATCCAGCACGATCATATCGCACACGCTCCTTTCCGTATCAAGTGTACTGTGCGTATTAGTACAGTTAGCATATCACGATGTTCTCCCTCCTGTCAAGGGAAAATTTTTCTTTTCATCCCCGGGGTTTCGTAGTATAATGGCTCCAAATTCTTTTCCCGAAGGGGGCATTTCTATGCGTATCACGGTAAAAGTCGGCACCTCTACTCTGGCCCACGCCACCGGACGGCTGAATATCCAGCGGATGGAGGGCCTGTGCAAGGTCCTGAGCGACCTGAAAAACGCCGGGCACGAGATCATTCTCGTCTCCTCCGGCGCCATCGGCATGGGCGTGGGCAAGCTGAACCTGCCGGGACGACCTAAGGATATGCCCACGAAGCAGGCGGCCGCCGCCGTGGGCCAGTGCGAGCTGATGTACACCTATGACAAGCTGTTCAACGAGTACAATCACACAGTGGCACAGGTGCTGCTCACCGGCGAGGATGTAAAGAACGAGCAGCGCAGCCGTAATATGCGGAACACCATTTTTCGCCTGTTGGAGCTGGGGGCGCTGCCTGTCATCAACGAAAATGACACCGTAGCCACCGACGAGGTGGGCGTGGAGAACACCATCGGCGAGAACGACACGCTTTCCGCCATCGTGGCGGCGGCGGTACACGCCGACCTGCTGATCCTGCTCAGCGATATCGACGGCCTGTATGACGGCGATCCCCACAGGGATCCCGCCGCGAAGCTTATCCCCGTGGTGCCGTCCATCGACGCGCACATTCTCGCTCTGGGCGGCGGCAGCGGCAGCAGTCTGGGCACCGGCGGCATGGCCACCAAGCTGAAGGCGGCGCAAATCGTCACCGAGGTCGGCTGCCAGATGGTCATCGCCAATGGCAGCAAGCCCGCCCTGCTGTACGACATCGTGGGCGGAAAGCCTGTGGGCACCCGATTTCTGGCAAAGGAGAAGTGAGCCATGACCACTATCGATATTCTGAAAAAGACCCGCGCCGCCCGGGGCGGACTGGCCGTCCTGGACGAGGCAGGCAAAAACGCCCTGCTGCTGTCCATGGCCGACAGTCTTCTGTCCCATGAGGGAGCCATCCTGACGGAAAACGCCGCCGACATGGCCGACGCCCGGGGGCACATCTCCGACGTGATGCTGGACCGGCTGCGGCTGGACCACGACCGACTGGCGGGCATGGCCGACGGCGTGCGGGCCATTGCCGCCCTGCCGGACCACACCGGCCGTGTGCTGTCCGAGGTACGCCGCCCCAACGGTCTGGTCATCCAGAAGGTACAGGTCCCTCTGGGGCTGGTGTCCATTATCTATGAGAGCCGCCCCAACGTTACCTCAGATGCGGCGGCCCTGGCGCTGAAATCCGGCAATGTCTGCGTACTCCGCAGCGGCAGGGAGGCCTACCGTACCGCCCGCGCCATCGTGCAGGCACTGAAGGCCGGCATCGCCGCCGAGGGCGGCGACCCGGACATCCTGAACATCGTGGACGACACCACCCACCAGTCTGCCGCGGACATCATGACCGCCAAGGGTCTGGTGGACCTGCTGATCCCCCGGGGCGGCGCGGGACTGATCCGGGCCTGCGTAGCCGGCGCCACCGTGCCCTGCATTGAGACGGGTACCGGTATCTGCCATGTGTATGTGGACGAGAGCGCCGATCTGAGCAAGGCCCTGAACATTGTGGAAAACGCCAAGGCCAGCCGTCCCTCCGTGTGCAACGCCGAAGAGGTGCTGCTGGTACACAGCGCGGTGGCGGCGGAATTCCTGCCCCGGCTGAAAAAGCGCTTGGTGGATGACCGAGCTGCCGCAGGCAAGGTCCCCGTGGAGCTGCGGCTGGACGAGCGCGCCGCGGCGATCATCCCCGGAACGCCCGCCGACGAACGGGACTTCGACACCGAATTTTTGAACTATATCCTGGCCGTGAAGCTCGTGGACAGCGTGGACGAGGCCGTCGCCCACATCGCCGCCCACTCCACCGGCCACAGCGAGGCCATCGTCACCGAAGACCCCGCCCACGCCGAGGCCTTTGTCAACGGGGTGGACAGCGCCGCCGTGTATGTCAATGCCTCCACCCGCTTTACCGACGGCGGCGAGTTCGGTCTGGGCTGCGAGATGGGCATCTCCACCCAGAAGCTCCACGCCCGGGGCCCTATGGGTCTGGACGAACTGACTACGTACAAATATGTCATCCGCGGCAACGGGCAGATCAGATAAAGCAAAAAGAGACGGCATCCGCCGTCTCTTTTCATATTTCCACGATCTCTGCGCCCAGGGCCGCGGCGTCCGCCCGGTCATGGGTAACGCACAGCACCGCCGCGCCGTTCCGGTGCCGCAGAAGATACTGCGCCGTCCGGTCCCGGGCCGCGCCGTCCAGGCCCTTAAAGGGCTCATCCAGCAGCAGCAGCTCCGGCACATAACACACCGCCCGGGCAATGGACACCCGCCGCCGCTGTCCGCCGGACAGTTCCGCCGCCCGCTGGTGCAGGCAGTCCGCCAGTTCCAGCTCCCGCAGGTGCGCCTCGATATCCGGCCGGGACATGGCCCGGCCCGTGACCAGACGCACGTTCTCCACGGCGTCCAGCTGCGGGCACAGACGGTCCTCCTGAAACACGAAACCCAATCGCTCCGGCACGCCGGTGACGGTGCCGCTGTCCGGCATCTCCAACCCGGCGATACAGCGCAGGAGCGTGGTCTTTCCGCGGCCGGAGGGGGCCATCAGACACACCACCGCCCCGTCCGGGACGGTCAGGCTCACGTCCTCCAGCACGACCTTATCGCCGAAGCGCTTGTACAGATGTGCCGCGTTCATGCGCCGCACCCCCTTTCCAGCCGACAGAAGCCCCGCCGCAGCAGGGCCAGCACCAGTCTCTCAAACAGGGCGCTCAGCGCCACGATCACCACGGTCCAGGCCAGCAGGTCGGCGGTCTGGAGGTAGATCTTCGCGTCGTACAGTCTCTCGCCCAGGGAGCCGGCCACCACACCGATGACCTCGGCCGCTACACCGGCCTTCCAGCTCATGCCCAGGGCCGCGGCGCAGCCCGCCAGCAGGAACGGCTCCACCGCCGGCAGCAGGATGCTGTGCAGCTGCCGCCGCCAGGGCACCCGGAAGGCCCGGGCCATTTCCAAAAGCTGGCTATCCGCACTGCGGAGGCCCGCCAGCACATTGGTGTACAGAATGGGGAAGACCATCAGGAATGAGATGAACAGCGGCAGCGCCGATGTCCGCATCCAGATCAGTGCCAGGATGATGAACGACGCCACCGGCACCGCCTTGATGGCCAGCACATAGGGCCGCAGCAGCACCTCCACCACCGGCCAGCGTCCCGCCGCCAGCGCCAGCACAAAGGCCAGCACCAGTGCCAGGGCAAAGCCGCCGGCGATACGGCAAAAGCTGAACGCCACCGCCCGCCGGAAGGCCGCTGTCACCGCCAGGGCGCAAAGCCGCCCCAGCACCGTTACCGGTCCCGGCAGCAGCAGTGCCGAGCCCACGGCCCAGGAGGCCGCCTGCCAGACCGACAGGGCCAGCACCACCGCGCCGGCACGCTGCCAGGTCTTTATTTTTTTGTCCGCAGGTGTGCTCATGCGCCCATCCAGTAGAAGCCGTCACCGGGCATGGCGCCGCCCACGGCCTCCGTCTTCAGGTCATACAGTGTTTGCAGATAGCCGCCCACGGCGACCTTCATATCCACGCCGGTAATACATACCAAGTTACACTGGGGCAACGCCTTCTCCGCCACGGCGGCCTTGACGATGCCATATTTCTCCACCAGCACAGCGGCCTCGGCCGGGTGCTCATTGGCGTAGTCCGTGCTGGCGGCGTAGTCCTCCAGGAAGGCTGCCAGTGCCGCCGGGTGTTCATCGGCAAATGCCTTGCGGGCCACCAGCACCGAAGTGATCAGGCGGCTGCCGTTGTCCAGCGCATCCCATTCGGCGCTCAGATCCAGCGCCACACGCAGGCCCTCCACCTGGCTCTGCGCCACGGTGACAAAGGGCTGGGGCAGCATGGCTACGGCGTTGTCCTGCTCCGCCATCTGGGCCACGATCTCCGTGGGCTCGCTCTTCCACTCCACCTGTACGTCCTCACCCAGAGTCAGCCCGTGCTGCGAGAGCAGATAGGTCAACGCGTACTCCGGGGTAGCGCCCTTGCCGGTGGCGTAGATGGTCTTTCCGTTCAGCGAGGCAATGTCCGTCACCGTCTCGCTGCCCTTTTCCACGATATACAGCACACCCAGTGTGCCGGCGGCCAGCAGCACCACGCCGCCCTCCGTCTGGTTGTACAGGATGGCCGCCACGTTGGCCGGCACCGCCAGCACGTCCAGCTCGCCCTGCACCAGCTGGGGCGTCAGCTCATTGGCGCTGGCCGCGATGGTGTACGTATACGCGTTCTGGCCCAGGCCGTTGTCCGCATCGTCAAACAGCTTTACCATGCCCATGGAGGTAGGGCCCTTCAGCCCGCCCAACCGCACAGTGACCGGCTGGGCGGCGGATTTGTCGCCATCCTCAATGGGCATAGGCGTTTTCGGCGTTACGCAGGCGCACAGCGTCAGTGCCAGCGCCAGCGCCAGCAGCAGGGATATCATTTTTTTCATGTTGTTTTCTCCTTTCCGTGATACGGTCTCTTATACAAAGCTGTCGTGCAGCATGCCTATCTGTCTTCTATCGGTGTGATCACGTTGGAGTACAGCGTCTTGGCACTGACACCCTCCAGCCGCCCGATCTTCCCGCTGAGGGCGGAGATCGCGTCCTGCGGCGCATCCAGCACCACGGAGATGATGTTCACGCCCCGGGCGCGGTAGGGCACGCCCATCCGCCCGATGATATATGCGCCGTACTGATGCAGCAGCGCGTTCAGCTCCGTCACCGCGTCCTCATTTTCTACGATGACCGCAATGACCGCCACCCGTGTTTCCATAGCAAAACCTCCCGTCGTAAGATCCACGGCCAAATAAAAAAGCCGCGCCGCCACCGCGACACGACCACAGCGCCCGCTTCGCGGGCGCAGAACCTATGGCGCATCTTCCGTCTCAAGCGTACTTTCGACGTCAGCAGCGTGTTTATTGTACGGCAAACGCCTGCTCTTGTCAAGCCGATCCCGCCGGCGGACTGTTTCAGACAGCCGCCGGTATATAATAAATATAGGAGAGAAGGGCGGGACCGTGGGGTAAGAACGGCCCCGCCCAGGGGAAGCGGTTTAATGCTTTTCGCTGGCGCGGCGGGCGGGCTTCTCCGCACAGCGGACGCCGGGCAGCAGCGTCAGCAGCTGGGCGGCAAGGCCAAACACGGCGGCGGGCAGCAGCCAGCTCAGGCCCAGATCATACAGCGGCAGGGCCTCCACCAGCGGCAGCTTCACACCGCAGGTGTGCAGGGTGCACAGCACGCTGGTCAGCAGTGCGCCCAGCGCGGCGCCCCGGCTGACGAAATCGTGGACCTTGGGTATGATGAGGGAGATGCAAATAAGCACCAGCGCGGGGGGATATACTATATCCAGCACCGGCGCGGCCACGGCCACGATACGGTCCAGGCCCAGGTTGGACACCACGGCGCTGAACACGCAGATGACCGTCACGAACACCTTGTAGCTGATCTTCCCGCGACACAGCTCCGTGAAATACGCCGCGGCGGAGCTGGTCAGGGCGATGGCCGTGGTGACGCAGGCCAGGCCCACCACCACGCCGAAGATCACCATGCCGGTCTTGCCCATCAACGCCTCTACGATGGCCATGATGAGGGCCGCGCGGCCGATGGAGGACGTGTACTGTGCGGACACGGTGGCGCCCAGATAGGCCAGACCCATATACACCGCCAGCAGCAGCACGCCCGCCAGCAGCGCGGCGCCGCCCACCACGCGAAGCTGGCTCTGGCCCCGCTGATAGCCCTTGGCGGTGACGCTTTGCAGCACGATGATGCCGAAGGGCAGGGCCGCCAGCGCGTCCATGGTCTGGTAGCCGGCCTTGATGCCGGTGACGGCCACGTTGTCGATCTGCGCCAGGGGCGCGATGTCGCCCAGCGGCGTGATTACACCCTTGATAATAATGGCGAACAGGCCCACCAGCAGCAGCGGCGTGAGCACCTTGCCCACGATGTCCACCACGGCGGACTCCTTGATGCACAGAGCCAGGATCACCGCGAAGAACACCACGGAGAACACCACCGGCGATACGCCGGACAGGTTGGGCGCGATGGCCATCTCATAGGTGCTGGCGCTGGTGCGGGGGATGGCCACCATGGGGCCGATACACAGAATGATGGCGCACATGAGGATCTCGGCGGGGACTTTGCCCGCCCGTTCCAGTACCTTCTCGCTGCTGCCCACGCGGAGCAGGGCGAACATACCCATCATCGCCAGACCGATATCCGCGATGAAATAGGCGGAAAAGCCCGTCAGCCACTGGCTGCCGGCCTCCATGCCCAAAAAGGGCGGGAAGATCACGTTGCCCGCGCCGAAAAACATGGAAAACAGCGCAAAGCCCACGACAACGATATCTGCCGCGGTGTTTTTCCTCTGTCCGATCATTCTGATTTCTCCATTTCTCTTCTCTTGTTCCCACGCCGCCGACTGCGGCGCGCCGGTGCGGTCTCGCGCTTTAAAGCGCGTTGCATCCTGTGCATATAGCGTATCATGCTTTTCATCATTACGGAAATGACGCTTATCGAACGGCACATGAAAAATTTTGATGGCGTATAAAAACGTTTACCGCATTTTCCAAATCGTTGGTGGAAAGTTTACGTTTATGGCATTGAACGGCGACAGCTCTTGTGATATAGTTAAAAATAATCGTTGCAATTTTGTCCAATTTGTACAGAAAGCGAGGCCCCTATGGATGACAAACGGCTGCGGGCGCTGCTGACGGCAGTGCAGTGCGGCAGCTTTGGAAAGGCGACGGCGCAGCTGGGCTACACCCAGTCCGCCATGACGCACATGGTGAACAAGCTGGAGGCCGAGCTGGGCTGTACCCTGCTCACCCGCAGCAGCCACGGCGTCCGGCTCTCGGAGGAGGGTGAGCACCTGCTGCCCTATATACAGGACTATCTGCGCGCCAGTGAGACCCTGCGGCGGGAGGCGGCGGCCCAGGGCGAGGCCCACAACCGCGTGCTGCGGATCGGCTGCTTTGCCAGCATTGCCCGGGCACGGCTGCCGGCGCTGCTGCAGAAGTTCCGCAAACTGCACCCGGAGATCAAGATCGACGTGCTGGTGGGCGGCTATGAGCTGGCCGCGGCGCTGGAGGAGGAACGGGTGCAGCTGGCCCTGGTGGAGGAGACCTGCGGCAAGGGCTTTTACTGGACGCCGCTGACGGACGCGCCGCTGGTGGCGGTGGTGCCGCCGGACTTCCCCTGGGCGGAGGACGTCATTCCCCTGGAGCGCCTGCTGCAGGAGACATTTCTCTCCTGCCCGGAGCAGTATGTGGCGCGGCTGCTGCCGCCGGAGGCACCACGGCTGGAGGTCACAGCGTCGGACGACGCGGCCATACTGTCTATGGTGGCGGCGGGGCTGGGCGTGTCGGTGCTGTCCGCCTTCTCTCTGGCGGGCTATGAGGGCCAGGTGCGGGTGCTCCCGCTGGCGGAGCCGCTGTCACGCCGGCTGGGCGCGGCGGTGAAGACACCGCCGCCGGCCAACAGCGCCGTCCGGTATTTTCTCTCCTTCCTGAAGCGGCAGTACCCCGCCGAGCCGGCGGATAACGAATAAAAGGAGGTCCCGGCCCATGTGCACTGCGGCCACATACAAGACAAAATGCTTCTATTTCGGGCGCAATCTGGACTATGAGCGCGGCTTCGGCGAGCAGGTGGTCATCACACCCCGGCTCTTTCCCCTGCCCATGCGGCATCTGCCGGACCTGACGCGGCACTACGCCATGATCGGCATGGCCTCCGTACAGGACGGCTACCCCCTGTACTATGACGCGGTGAACGAGAAGGGCCTGTGCATGGCGGGGCTGAACTTCGTCCGCAGCGCTGTATACGGCCCCTGCGCGCCGGGAAAGGCCAACGTGGCCCAGTTCGAGCTGATCCCCTGGCTGCTGGGCCGCTGCGCCACGGCGGCGGAGGCCCGGGACCTGCTGGCGGAGAGCCGCATCACCGACGACGCCTTTCTGCCGGGGCTGCCCCCGGCCCGGCTGCACTGGCTGCTGGCGGACCGGGAGCAGTGCTTCGCGGTGGAGCAGACGGCGGAGGGCCTGCGGGTCTATGAGGACCCGGCGGGCGTGCTGACCAACGAGCCGCCCTTCCCCATGCAGCTGTTCCGGCTGAACGACTACGCCCAGCTGTCCCCGCAGCCGCCGGAAAACCGCTTCTCCCCCGCCCTGCCGCTGGAGACATACAGTCGGGGCATGGGCGCCATGGGTCTGCCCGGCGACCTGTCCTCCCCCTCCCGCTTTGTACGGACGGCCTTTACCCGGCTGAACAGCCGTTCCGGCGACGGCGAGGCCGAGAGCGTCAGCCAGCTCCTGCACATTCTGGGCGCGGCGGCACAGCAGCGGGGCTGCTGCGTGCTGGAGGACGGCGCGTGCGAGCTGACGCTGTATACCAGCTGCTGCAACGCCGACACCGGGGTGTATTACTACACCACCTACGACGCCGCCCAGCTGTGCGCCGTGGATATGCACCGCGCCGACCTGGACGGCACGGCGCTCGCCTGCCAGCCGCTGGACACGGCGTGGCGGGTACACTATCAGAATTAACGCAGAAAAGTACGGGACGGGGCCTGACGGCCCCGTCCCGTTTATTTCAGCAGGGCGGTAAAGGTGATGGTATCGCCCTCCGTGCGGGCGGAGATGGCACCGCGATGGCCCTCGGCAATGCTCCGGGCGATGGAGAGCCCGATGCCGAAGCCGCCGGCGAGCTGTACTACGAGTACCTGACCCGTTCCGCGGTGCAGGAGCATGCGCTGCTGCTGGACCTGCGGGAGGCGGCGGAGGGCCGTCGGGGCAAGCTGTCTGTGGGCGCGCCGGCCAATCTGGCCCAGAGCCTGTTCCCCGCGATACTGCCCTCCTTCTGCCGCACATTTCCCAATGTGTCCCTGAGCGTCGTCGAGGCCACGGGCGCGGAGATACAGACCCTGATCGCCGGCCGTCAGCTGGACATGGCCTTCGCCCATATCCATATTGCCGACACCAACGTCAGCTATATCCCCTTATCCACGGAAAAGATCTACCTGGCCGCCCGGCGTCCCGCCAATCTTATGGATACGGACCCGCCCCTGCTGGTACAGCCGCTGGCGGTGGAGGACCTGCCGCCGTTTCAGTACTGTATGTACAACAAAAATCAGATGATCTACGCCTCCTCCCACCGGTTTTTCCAGCATTACAGCATTATTCCCGACACGCTGATCCACTGCGGCGATCCGGTCATCAACCACACGCTGGTGTCCTCTCTGGAAAACTGCGCCTCTTTCGTCCCCAGCTATTTCATTGGCCGGATACCGTCGGATACTCTGCGAAAGCTTATTTTCTACGCCATAGACGTCCCCGAGCTCAGCTGGGAGCTGCGGGTGCTGTACCGTCGGGACAGCGCTCTGGGCATCTTCGCCCGGGAGATGATACGACTGGTCAGAGAGACGCCCTGGCGCCCCTTGCTGTAAACCGACCACGTCAACAAAAGATACCCGGCGCGCCGAAGGCGTGCCGGGTATCTGCGTCTTATTGCATTTGCAGCCAACCGATCAAGGCCAGGTGCGCCGGGTAGTACAGGTAAAACAGCCACTTCATCACCGTGTTCACCCGCGGCGACGGCCCACGCTGCCCGTTATACAGCGCCAGCACGGGAACGGCCAGCACCACCGCCAGCTGCACCAGGCCGTAGACCCAGTCCAGCGCCAGGGCGTACACCACCGCGTAAAGCGCCACATAGAACATCATCCACAGCGCCTGCGTCTTCAGCTTTCCCCGATTGGTACCGAAGGCCATGATGCACAGGGCGGCGATACAGCTCCAGTCCGCCGGGAAGCTGACCAGGCAGATCAGCAGGATCAGCGCCACCTGCACCGCCGGGCGGAGCCGCCGGTCATGGACCACCCGCAGCATCACCAGCCCCCATGCCAGCGACCACATGACGCTGGTCTGGTTCAGCACACTGCCGGAGGAAAACGGGATAAACGACCGCCAGCCGGCAAAATCCGCCGACGCGAACACATAGGCGAAGTGGGATATGACCGCGAACAGGAACATCCGCGCCGTGTATTTCCGGATATCCCGGGTGTGGTGATAGCCCTCCGCCACAAAGTAGCACATGATGGGACAGGTCAGCCGACCGATGATATGCATCGCCAGTGGCAGCACCGCCCGGGGATAGCCGGGAAACAGCCACCAGGCCACATGGTCGACGGTCATGGCCGCGATGGCGACGAGCTTGATCGCGTTGGAATCCAGCGTTTTTTTCATAGGCGTTTTCCCTCCCGCACAGCACACTGCCGCCATTGTAGCAGATAGGCAGGAGATGTGCAACGCCTATTCGTGCGGCCGCGGCGCTATGCGCCGGCCTTCTCCTTGCGGATGGCCTCGGCGATACGCTCCAGGCCGGTCTGCACCGTGGCACGGGGCATGGCCAAATTCAGGCGGATATGCCCCCTGGCGTTGCCCACGAACAGGCCGTCGCCGCCCTCCAGCAGCACACCGGCCTTGTTGGCAAAGAAGTCCGGCAGGTCCTCTACCTCCGGCAGCACCTCCCGCAGGTCCACCCAGGCAAAGTAGGTAGACTCAGGAATGGTAAACTTCGCGCCGGGAATGTTCTCCTTCAGGAACTGATCCACCAGGGCTAGGTTGCCGTCCACATAGGCCTTCAGCTGCTCCAGCCAGGGGCCGCCGTGCTCATAGGCCGCCTTGTGGGCCGCGATGGACAGCGGGTTCACCGCGCCGATGTTCTTGTCCCGGTCCTGGAAGCGGGCACGCTCCTCCGCGTCGCGGATGATGATATTGGAGTGCATCAGGCCCGCCAGATTAAAGGTCTTGCTGGCAGACATACAGGTGATGAGCCGGTCATAGTCCGGCATGATCTTGCCCAAGGGCGTATGGCGCAGGCCGGCGCGGATCAGGTCGCAGTGGATCTCGTCGGACACCACCCACAGCCGGTGCTTTTCGATGATGGCCGCCATGTGGCGCAGCTCATCCTCGGTCCAGATGCGGCCGGTGGGGTTGTGGGGATTGCAGAGCATCAGCAGCTTCACGTCCGGATCGGCGGCCTTCGTCTCAAAGTCCTCCCAGTCCACGGAGAAGCGGCCGTTTTCCTCCCGCAGGGGCGAGGTCACCAGCTCCACGCCGTTGTATTCGCAGGCGTGGAGGAAGAAGCCGTAGGCAGGCGTCATGGTCAGGACCTTGCCATTCAGCGGCTTGACCAGGTCCTCCGTCAGCTGGTACAGCGCCGGGATGACGCCGGGAGAGAACGTCAGCTGCTCCTTGGGGAAGGACCAGCCGTAACGGCTCTCGCACCAGGCGCGCAGCGCCTCATAATAACCCTTATCGTACACCAGGGTATAGCCCAAAATGCGCCGATCTACCCGGTCGGTGATGGCCTGCAGGATCTCCGGCGCCACAGCGAACTCCATGTCCGCCACCCACATCCGGATGAATTCCTCGTCCTTGTAGGGGAACACCCTCTCCGGCCCGCAGTGGAAAATGTAGGGCCGCCAGCCCTCTACATTCTCGGAATTGGTGTTGCGCCGATCAATGATCTCGTCGAAGTTGTAGGTCATGGTGTATCGCTCCTTTCCTGTTATGGTTTTATAATACCAGCCGCCGCGCGCCCCGTCAAAGCCCGCCGTTTACTTTTCAGGAACGAATTTTGCGAAAAACTTTCCTCACAATTATATTTTCCCTTGCGCGAACCGGAAAAAGCGTCTATACTGAAAAGCAGAGTGTCAAATCACTAAAACTTGATTTTGAGGAAAGTGCCATGACATTGACAGAAGAGATCGGCGCGAAGATCAAATACTACCGCAAAAAGCGCGGAATGAAGATCGTGGAGCTGGCGGCGCTGCTCCACAAAACCGGGGCCACCGTATCCAAATATGAAAGCGGACAGATCGCCATGGACGTGGTGACGCTGTACGAGGTAGCGGCCGCCCTGGGTGTGCCGCCGGAAAAGCTGCTGTACTGTGCCCCGCTGCCCGTGGAAGATCTGATGGCCGACAGCGTGCCCGCCTTCTTCCGGGGCGTTGACCGGCTGTATATGTACTATTTCGACGGCCGGAACAACAGTCTGGTCCGCAGCGTCATCGATATCCGGGCCAAGACCGGCGCCAACGCCTATGACATAGCGCTGTACATGAACTTTCAGGACTATCAGCAGTACCGGAACTGTGAAAACACCTATCTGGGTACGCTGAGCCACTACGATGCCCTCAGCAACATCGTTACCCACAACCAGGACACGGAGATGGATGTCTATCTCCTGTGTCTGCCCGCCTCCTATCTGAACGCCGGAACAAAGTGGGGGCTGGGCTTCGGCATCTCCTGTCGGCCCATTATGCCTACCTCCACCAAGGTATTTCTGTCCAAGAGCATCCAGCCGGAGACACCGGAGTTTCTGCAGGACCTGCGCATCTCCCGGGAGGATATTCAGCTGCTGAAGCGCTACAATATGCTGTCCGTGATGTAATCGGCCCCAAACGGATATCCTGAAAGTAGACTTGCTGGCTTATGCGGTGTTCCGCCTTACGATTGAATTCTTTAGATGCAGTGCCTACGACATAGGATGAATAAAATCCGATTTTTCATCCTCCAAATATATACGATAACCGTGAAGGCCCCCGGGTAATTCCCGGGGGCCTTACTTCGCATTTTGGTGGGATTTCGCCATGACAACGCCTATTCGCATCTGCTCGTGCTGCAAAGGCCAATCACAGGCCGATCAATGGTGCTGACGATGGCGCCGACAGTAGCATTTGCGGCGGATACCACAAGCGATCCAGCAGCACAAAGCAGTCCGGTAGCACAGATTAAAGGCGCACAGAAGAGCAGCGTCTATTTCGGCAATTACAAGCAGAGCAGTGACGGAAACGGCGACTACCTGACCGAGCCGATCAAGTGGCGTGTGCTGCAAAACGCAGATGGCAAGCTGTTCTTGTTGGCGGATAAGATTCTGGATGTTTATTATTATCACCACAATGGCAGCACCAGTGGAGGAACACGGCAAGCATCCCCACAGTCCGTACCTATTCGTGTCGCCCAAGACCGGCACCATGTTCGATCCGGACTCCTTCCGGCACACCCATGAGAAGATCCTGAAGGCCATCGGCAGCGTCATCAGCCAGACCATGTAGCCCACAAAAAACAGACAGAGAGGGACGGATGATGCCATCCGCCCCTCTCCGGCGCTTTCCTGACCTCTCGGCTTTTGGGTCACGGTTTGGGTCATGCGAAAAACGCCAAAATGCCGCGTCATTATTTGAGGGCATAAATGCAAAAAAGTCCCTGATTTCTTGCGAAATCAGGAACTTTTTGGTGGAGACTGCTGGACTCGAACCAGTGACCTCCTGCGTGTGAAGAACTGCGTAATGACTGGTGCAGGCGGTCATAGCCGCCGCGTTCCGCATAGGCACAGGTCGTTTGCCCCACCGCAAGGGCTCAAGCTGTACATGGCAACAGCGGTTTACAGTCTAAAAAAGCCCGACACATAACATCATCCAATATCTGGTAAATTTAACCAACACCGTGCAGGGAAGATCATGAGATTTATCGATGCTCTTTATATGCAAAGCTGAGCACTTTTGTTGCCACACGAAATGCATCGATAGCTTTCCCAGCAAACATTAGCATAAGCCTTACCATACAAATGTGTTTGAAGATGCCTGTTGCTGACAACTAAATCGCATTAAAACCTTCAGCATATGTAGGATTTTTATTTTTGCTTGCATCAACCGAAAAAGAGCCTTGCCGGTCAAATAAGACAGTAATTGCTTTTGAATAGTCAATGTCGCCGTGGAGAACACGAATGTAGAAGCTCGCACGGTGCTTTTTGCAAAGATTGCACACTGTCATCAGCCCGATGCCGCTACCTCCGGAATCCTTGCGGGTGGTATTGCGCCGTGAGCCGAGAGTTTTAAGGATCTCCGGCAAAAAAGGTGGCCCGTTATCGCCGACACTGACAAACAAGGCATGCTCGCGCATTCCCATTTCGATAAAGACGCACCGTTTGCCCTCGTTGCCTGTAACAGAAAGCAAGGCGTTCTCGGTTAATTCCGCCAAAATGGTGGATATGTCCTGGTCGGGAACACCGGCAGGAATAAGCTGCCGCACATCACAGGGAACGCGGACGTCGATGATGATCCCCTTTTCCTTTGCCCGGTAGCGCATAATGGAAACCACTGCATCAATGATGGGGGATCCTGTTTTTGCCAGATGACCCGTGTCGTTTTCATAACCCCTTACAACGCCTGCCCTTTCTTGTGAAAGGGCATCGATTTGTGCGACCATTGCCTTTGCGCATTCCATGCGCCCCACAAGATCATCATTTTTTGCGGTGGAAACAAGGAATTCTTTGACACAGAGATCCAATGCAGGAATGAGCTTATTGTCCCTATGTACTATGGCAGATAATATCTCATTCTCTTTGCGGAGGGTATCAACCTCTTTCCTCATCTCATCCATTTCGCGGCAATTTAGGCGTGCATGGTAGTCCTGCGTAATACGGCTTTTATACCAAAATAAAAGCAGCAGGCCAAAAAGAAAAACGGAGAACATGATCATAATGGAGATCTGATTTATTTCAGGCCCCATCCCCAGAAACGATGCCATCAAAAGGATGGATACGCTGAGATATACGCCAATATCTCCGTATTTTGAGTCCGTGAGAAAGGGCAGTCCATGTGAAAAACGCCGTATTTTGAAAAACAGGACGGCTAAAAGCAACTGTGCTACGCCAATCAGACCAGCTTGTATCAAGGGTGGAATGGTTTTGAGCGCAGGGAACGCTTCCTGCATAATCGCAAGAACGGCTACGCCTATGAAAAAGCTGATATAAGAGAACGCAAAACTGCTAATTACCGCGACAAGTATAGTATTTGCCTTTACAGGGAAGTAATGCTGAAAATAAACGACCGAAACAGCAGTCAGCACAATAAGGCTTACAGCCGGAGCAATATTCCGAAGCATCCATGTAAGGGCTGCTCCGGTAATGGTAAAGATAGATACGGAGAGGATTTGAGAAAGCTTGCTCGGTAGATGCTCATTCAGAAGCCTGTGAATGGTGTAAACGCAGCACAGGATCATAAAAATGTATTTGATGGCAACGGTGAAAATCAAGCATCCCTCCATCCTAACAAAAACCAAAGAAAAGATGAAGCCAAATACGAATAGAGAAATCCGCACCGCGCCGTTATCCTCTAGGCATATCAAAAAAGGAGGGTATTCGGATGCGGTGGCTGCGTACATTCTTCTATTGGTTTGGCCTTTAATCTATTTCGTTATCGCATAATAGCCGGCTCAAGTGAGTCGGCTATTGCATTTAATATGCGTTCTTGATCTTGTTGGCGTAATAATAGATGAACTCAGTCAAAGTGGGGGTCCCTCTCTCCTGACTGATTTTTGCAGTATAGTGCAGCAGCAACTCATCAATAGGGGAAGATCTCCACGCTCGTGTAATAGCATTTTGCATACCGCGTTCCACGCTGGATGCCGTTTTGCCGTGTGCCAGACCAATTCTGTCGCAAAGATTTGACACATTGCGGTCAGTGATTGCGAACTGTATTGCTTCCACGAGATAGCCATAGCCAACCACCTTGGGATTGATGCCAATGGCATCCAATTCCGCACAGATTCGCCGTACCATTCGCTTTTGTTGCTGCGCATGGCTTTCCTGCGCCCCACTCAGTTCGCCGGAAGGTGTCCGTGCCTTTGGCATTACGCTACCCAACATACGCAGGAAGTCAACAAGAGAGCGCGGGGAATATCCGTCCTGATGTTTTGAAAAAATATAGTCTGCACCAAGCTTTCGCGCCAGCTCATATGTAATCGCACTGGAGTTGTTGGTTGTAACTATAACATAAGGGTGTACGTCCACAGGAGCGTTCTGTAACGCCTTGAGTAGAGACAAACCGCTTCCGCCCCCTTCGTGTAGTTCCAGGTCAAGGATGATCACGTCTGGCAGCATGTCGCACACCATTTGAAACGCCTCGATAGAACTGCTTGTAATACCCAGTAGCTCCAATTCACTTTCGCCGTCCAAACAGTCTTCTAACTCCCGACAGGTGCGAGTGTCATCTTCAACAAGCAAGATGGAAACCACGCTTTTCATGGAATCACCCCCTCACACTCATAGAATACACGAACTTCCAACAGAAAGCAACATTTTCCAACATAAACAACTTCAAAAACCAATAGAAAAGAAATGCAAGAGATGAGATAATACGATTGTGATGGAAAACGCTATGCAAGGAAACTGTTTTAAGAAAATCATATCCTGTTTTTGAGCCAAGGGTCTTGGGTACATATATCATTCGAAAGCCGATGCACGACGGTGACCGCATAGATATAAACGAAAACAAAGGAGAAAAACTATGGAACTGAAAAACATGAATGGCTTCTGCGAACTGACGCAGGAAGAGGCAACGGAGATTGATGGTGGGTATGATAGGGCTCGCAGGAATCACAATAGACTGACTGGCAGTAGGAAAAGCGCTGCTTCTGCACAATGGACTACTACAGGATGGGCAGTTTCTGCGATTGGCGTAGCCCTCGCTGTTCCAAGTGGAGGGACATCAATAGCTTTTGCGAGTCTTGGATTTGCGCTGGCAACAGGAAGCCTCGTAACGATGTGAGGTATTAAAAAATGGAGCGCAAGCGAGTACTTCTCCTGTTGGCGGGACTTCTTGCCGGCACAATCCTAAGTGTGTTGTTATATAAAGTCCTGGATATCCCCTTTCTCAAGCAGATAATTCCTTTTGTTGTTCTTATCATTGCTGCATTTGTAATTATCAGAGCGTTTCACAAGGGCGAAATGTGAGTCGGCGGTGCCTGTTCTCATGGTATGTATAGGGGGCACAGCAGCAAATTCATATATCACGTGGAAGCCGATACGCAACGGTGACCGCATGGATATAAATAAAAACAAAGGAGAAAAATTATGGAACTGAAAAACATGAATGGCTTCTGCGAACTGACGCAGGAAGAGGCAATGGACGTTGATGGAGGGTACAGATTCATATCTGGCGATCCTCAGCCCTATAGGAATAACCATGTTGCTGCTGCAGCGACCTGTTCAATTGTTGCCAGCTGTTTTGGTGGACCGGCGGGAGCAGCAATCGGAATCGGCCTTACACTTTGGGGTCTCATGTGATATTTCACTAAGACGGATCCTGGAACCAGCGGAGGGTTTCCGCTGGTTCCAGGAATTCGAGGATTTAAAGATTTAAGGAGGCAACGGATAAAAATGGAACGTAAGAGTGCCCTGATTGAGTCTCTTGAAAAAGTGTGCATTCCCGTGGGAGCCTCTCTGTGCGCCTTTTTTACTGCGATAGACATAAAGGCGATGAAAAACACAGATTGTTCTGAATGGGTCGTTTTCTTGGGAGTATTGCTTACAGCTGAAGTAGTGAAAATGAAGTACGGGATGGGCAAAAAGGGATTTGTTGCCATTTACGCCGGCATGCTATTGTTGGCAATTGGCATTTTTATAACCGCCCATTTTTAGCAGTTTTCTTGCAAAAGAACGATGAACCCCAAAGCAGATAATTCCCATCGTTGTTCTTATCATTGCTGCATTTATAATTATCGGAGCGTTTCACAAGGGTGAAATGTGAGTCGGCGGTGCCTGTTCTCATGGTATGTATAGGGGGCACAGCAGCAAATTCATATATCACGTGGAAGCCGATACGCAACGGTGACCGCATGGATATAAATAAAAACAAAGGAGAAAAATTATGGAACTGAAAAACATGAATGGCTTCTGCGAACTGACGCAGGAAGAGGCAATGGAGATTGATGGCGGGAATCGTAGCAGGTATGGTGGCAGAGGAACGTTCTGTGGCGGCTATGCAAAAAATCTGTCGGCCAGGGATTTCTGTCAAACAGCAGCCTACTTTGGTGGAACGATGGCGGCTGCACTGGCTGTCTCAAATCCTGCTGGCGCGGCGGCATGGGCATTTATTGCCGCGACATCTGCCTATGCGGGGCGTTAAGTATTTAAATGGGTGAATTAAAATGAAGATCGATTGGCATGCAGGAATCATTCTTCTATTTGCGTTGTCTTCACTTTTCTTTTTAGGTAAGGCATTGGCAAATAAGCGATGCGGTAAACCATTTCGTTGGAAAATAGGAAATCTCCTATTTGTTGGTATGAGTTCTGTCACTGTCGTGTTGTTACTCGCAGCACTTCTGTTTATGCTTCTCAAGAACTACAACTTGATGCAATGGTTTATTTCAATAGGCTACGTCTTATCTGCTTTGTGTGGCGTTCTCTTTGCACCAAGTAAAGAGTAATGATGAAAGGGTTAACTTAAATGGAGATTATTCTGGCGAAGATTGTAACGATCCTTTTATTGGCGGGGTCTTTTGCGCTCATTTGTGCAGGGCTTTTCCGCAGGAAACTGAAGCTGTCGCAGTTAAGCGGGAAACTGCTTCTGATTTCTGTTTCGGGGCTTGCTTCCTACGCGATCATCGTTGCCCTGGCAATATGGAAATGGAACAGTGCCGGAGGATCCGTGATTATCGCAGGTGTTTGCTCCTATGCGCCCGCCGTCGCGCTGTATCGTATTTTGATTAAAGATTTGGAAGCCTAATATAAAAACTTACACACATTCATATTCGGAGGGTTCGTATGGCTTTCATCGTAATTACCATCCTTGTACAAGCGGCGATTGCCTTTGCTGTGCTGCATGCATTCAAAGTGCGGAAGCAAAAGAATATCACATGGACGCCTCCGGCACGGAAGTGGTATTTTGTAGCAAGTGCTGCGGCGCAGGCGGCTTTAGCAGTCATTTCCTTTGTCAAAACCGACGACAGTAGCTTTTGGCTATTGATGATGATTGTGTCCGCACTGGCTGCGATCAATCTCTGTACACAACTGACGATCGGTAAGGAGAAATAACAGTTCCCCCACAAGACAAAACCGCGCCATTTGTGGTGCGGGGCAGCGATACGCTGCCCCGCACCACAATCCAATAATCCGCAAAAGAGAACAGTTGATCGGAGTTTCGCTATGACCTACTATTGTATCAAACAACATGATGTTACCGACTGCGGAGCGGCGTGCTTGGCAACGATCTCCAAACAGTATGGGCTGAGTCTTCCCATATCCCGCATTCGCGAAGCAGCGGGAACGGACAAACAGGGAACGAATCTACGAGGACTCGTTCAAGCAGCGGAGCGACTTGGCTTTACTGCGAAGGCCGTAAAAGGAGATCAGAACGCGCTACTCAGTGATTTTCCGCTGCCTGCCATCGCCCACGTACTGGTAGATGGCAGGCTGCTGCATTATGTCGTGATACATAAGATCACAAAAAAGAGAATATTGGTGGCCGACCCGGCCAAAGGTATGGTCAAGTACACACCAGAGGATTTTTTTAAGATCTGGACGGGTGTATTGGTTATCATGATACCCAGTGAGGCATTCAAAAAAGGAAATGAGACGAAAGGCACGCTGTCGCGGTTCTTCTCGCTGCTGTTGCCGCAGAAAGGACTGTTAGCACAAATATTTCTGGCCTCACTCCTTATTACTGTTTTCGGGATAGGCGCATCCTTCTATTTCCGATTTATCATGGATGAGGTCGTGGTCAATGGACTGGAACGCTCACTGACCATCGTATCTATCGGCGTGTTGGCATTGTATGTATTCAAGGCGGCACTGGAATACTTCCGCGGACACCTGATGCTCTATATGAGCCAAAAGCTGGATATTCCGCTGATATTAGGCTATTATCAGCATGTTTTGCGGTTGCCCATGAGTTTTTTCGGCACCCGACGTGTTGGCGAAATTATCTCCCGCTTTACAGATGCATCGAAAATTCGGGACGCCATATCCAGCGCAGCCCTGTCCATTATGATCGATACGCTCATGGCAGTGGTCGGCGCAGTGGTGCTGTACTTACAGAGCCGAACCCTGTTCTTTATCGCCGTGCTGCTTCTGCTGCTTTACGGTCTGGTGGTGTTTGCCTACAATCATTCCATCCGCAAGGCAAATGAGCAGGTGATGGAGGACAATTCACAGGTAACTTCCTATCTGATAGAATCGCTGAATGGGATCGAAACGGTGAAAGCCTATACCTATGAACGCCATGCAGAATATGAAACAGAGAAGCTGTTTGTCCGTTTTTTGAAAAGCATCTTCCATGGTGGGATGCTCGCCAATGGGCAACAGACTCTGACTGGTGTTATAGCCGCTATCGGGGAAATCGCGATCCTATGGGTAGGAACTGCCTCTGCCCTCAAAGGCGATATGACAATGGGACAATTGATCACCTTTAACGCACTGCTGGGCTACTTCTTGACACCTATCCAGAATCTTATCAATCTCCAACCTACTATGCAGACCGCCGTTGTCGCAGCAGATAGGCTCTCTGAGGTGTTGGAACTATCAGCAGAACAGGGAGAAGACGAACACGGTAAGCTCAAGGACATCTCCCTGCGGCAACCCATATCCATCAGCAACCTCGACTTCAGATACGGAACACGAGAATTGGTACTGCACAGCATTGATCTGCACATCCGACAAGGCGAAAAAATCGCGCTGGTGGGCGAAAGTGGCAGTGGCAAAACCACGCTTGTCAAGCTGCTTATGCGGTTTTATCCCTGGGAGAAGGGTGAAATCTGTTTTGGCGATTATAATGCCAAGGATATTGCGCTGGATACACTGCGGCAGCACATTGCCTATATCCCCCAGGAAACTTTTCTGTTTAGCGGCACGATACGAGACAACTTGCTGTTGGGCAATGAAAATGCTCCGCTGGAGGAAATTATCGAGGCTTGCAAAATGAGCTGTGCCAATGAATTTATAGAGAAGATGCCTACTCGGTATGATACTCTTTTGGAGGAAAACGGCGCAAACCTCTCCGGAGGACAACGGCAGCGACTTGCAATTGCTCGGGCTCTATTAAAAAAACCGGACGTACTTATTTTGGATGAGGCCACCAGTAACTTGGATTCTGTAACAGAAAAAGCCATTGAAAAGACTATCGACAACCTGCCCGATACCGTTACAACAATTATTATTGCCCACCGCCTTAGTACAATTATGCACTGTGATACCATCTACGTCATGGATAATGGAAGAATTGTAGAGAGCGGAAATCACGAGAAGCTTATGCAGAGCAAAGGAATATATTATCAGCTTTGGAAAGAACAGAGCCCTACTATGCAGGGAGGTGACATGCGATGAGCGTGAAAATAATGGACATAAATGACCTTTCTGATAGTCGGGAAGTCATGGCAAAAAAGGTTCCTCCCGCGACAACTGTCTTTATCTGTTTTGTCGCTATGATGCTTATAGCAGCATTTATATGGGCGTATTTTGGAAAGATAGATACCTATGTCATCGCTGCCGGAGAAATACGTTCCGCTGAGACACCATCCACGATAACTCTCAGAAATGGTGGAAAAATCGCCAATATTATTATAGCAGATGGTGCTTTTGTACATGAAGGGGACACAATCATAGAATTAGATAGGGATTATTATGAAAAACAGCAATCTTTGTTGGACGAACAAATTGCAAAGAAAGAATCCGACATAGCAAACTACCAGCAACTCATCAAATCTATACAAAATGATGACAATATGTTTCACGAATCCCGTGATCCTGTTTTTTATTACCAATATGAGAATTACCGGTTAGAACTGGAAGCAGCAAACAAGAAAATAGCGTCGACCAATGATCAGATTTCCGCAACCAGTAAGGGCTATGAGTTGGCAATTGACTATGCTGCGGACAATCTGAAGTCTGTGCAGGTATTGTACAAGGAATATCAAGCACTGTATGCTGCCGTTGAAAGTGGCGGCACCTATACTGGCACTAATCAAACGGTTACAAGTGTATATAACAGCTATAAATCCTCATTGGATAAAGCAAGAATTACTTATAGTGCCTTTGAAGAAGCGTATACGCAGCTTCTGAAGGAATACGAATTATCTGGAACAGGTAGTACTCCTTCCGAAAGCGAAAACGAAACCATGCCCGATCCTAACAATGTGTTTCCGGAAGAAACCGCAAATGGTACAGCAAATAACGAATCAACAGAGACCGATGAGCAAAAAACGGCAACTGCAGGCGCACAGGGTAACTTTGATACAGGGGATGCCAGCCAAACTACATCTTTGTCTTCCGTTACTGCTGAGCAGGTACGGCAGGCGAAATACTCTATGGACACAGCCCGAGCCGATATGGCGGCGATAAAAATGTCCGCGCTTGAGCAAATAACGGCAACGTTGGACAAGTTGAATGAACAGGCATCTGCCTATCAATCCAATATCAGCGAATATAGGGCAAAAGATGGGGCTCTTTTATATGATGACAGCCGTGAGATTTCCCGGAAGCAAATCAAAAACGGATATTACATTGATATTAGCAATTCCATTGTGTCTTTGCGTCAAGAACTTAAAACCTTGGAATCTCAGAAACTGGACGTTGAAGAAACATCTGCAAATCTTTCTATATCTGCGGCAAGGAGTGGCATTCTTCTCTACAGTCAGAATTGTGCCATCGGAGATGTTGTTAGCGGAGGGGCCACAATAGCCTCGATTATCCCGGAATCGGGTGGCTATGAGATAGAGCTCTATATTCCAGATGGAAAAATATCAGAAGTTCATGTTGGACAAGAAATTGAGTATACCTTTGAAGCTGTGTCTGTAACAGACTTCGGGAAAGCACACGGAAAAATCACGGATATTTCTGCAGACTCTTTTACAAATCAAACCGATGGAGGCAAATACTATAAGGCTACCGCTACCATTGACAATACAGTTCTGACAGGAGACAACGGAGAGACACGTGTTCTTAAAATCGGGATGCTCACAAAAGCACACGCTAAAACTGGGACACAGAGCATTTTGTCGTGGCTTTTAGACAAACTGGATCTGCACATTTCATAAAGTATCCTATGAAGTCTCAAAAAAGCAGCCGTATCAATGGTTTCCATCCCGACAGCGGCTAGTGGTAGCCATCAAAGCTCCCCTCGCGTGAACACGCATGAGACGATAGTAGCGGAACGAAACGTTCCGCTACTATCGTTATTGGAGATATCAGGAGCACAAGCACAGCACTGAAACACCGAGCAAAGCTGCGGGTGTGGTCAGTACGTGAGCGCATAAGGATTGGCAACTATTCTTTTTCGTCAGTACGCTTCTTCCTCTTTTTCAATTCGGATATATCTTCGCTTATCTCCTTGATGGAAAAAACGACTTTCGTTTTTTGTGAAAGGTTGAGGAACTTCTCTCTATTCTTCATCCCCGATGCATCCGGCAATCCAACACACGCTGGCATAACATTCTGGGAAAACTGATTCTGGAGGATGTTCATCATTGCGTGCAGTTCCCTAATCTCATATATATCTACCGGAACGCTTTTGCCCTTCAGTGTAATGCGCCCTACCTGTTGCCCCACCGTTACACGGTCACCCAGCAGTTCTCGTACTCTTCCGCTAACATAGACCTTTCCCGCCGGAGCCATAGCCTCGATCCTTGAGGCGGTGTTGACCACATCGCCGATGGCAGTGTAGTCCATACGCATCTCTGAACCAATATTGCCGATAATTGCGTCACCATAATGCACCCCGACACCGTAGGCCAGTTTGCATCCGTACGCCTGCTCCACCTCATCACTGAGTTTATCCATCTGCCCGACCATATCCATTGCAGCCTTGCATGCCTGCCAAACGGCGTCCTTACAGGGGCGCACCGCACCCCATACCGCCATGGTACAGTCTCCGACAAACTTGTCCACCGTACCGTTGTTCTGCTGCACACAGCTGCTCGTCATCGTCAGGTATTTGTTTAGAATGTCCACGACACCCTCTGGTGCTATGCGCTCAGAAAGAGCCGTAAAGCCCCGAATGTCCACAAACAGCACAGCAATATCTGCGTGCCGACCGTTCTCGTTGGACCAGTCTGAGGTGCTGTTCCCATTCAGCAGATCTTCCAGAATCGTCGGGTCAAGATAGCGGCGGAACAGATTGAGCATCCTGCGCTGCCCCTCCCACGCACGGACATAGTGAATGATCAGTGCCAGCAGCATACTGACGCTCATCTGCATCGGCAGCCACAGCGGATGTAACGCATAGCCGGCATCCTTCAAGACGCCCGCCATTAGGACGCTGATAATACTCGCCATCGTGTATAGACACAGCCCCGGAAATACAGAGATGTGGAACAGGAAATAGGACAAAATCGCAATCAAAAAAACTAACACGGTTGCCTGCACAGTGTCGCTAACAGCAGCCATATCCCGGTGATTGAGCATCGCATCCAGCACATTCGCCTGATATTCCACGTTGTACATTCTCTGCACTTTGTCGATGGAGGTAGCGTAGCTTTCTCCGTCCTCTGCCAGATAGGAGCCTATCAGCACAATTCGTCCTGCCAGATCCGCAGGGTCAAAATTGCCGTCATAGATGTCCGAAAGCGTATAGGTCAGATAGGCACCCGGGTGCGCCGTATACTCCAGATACCAAAAATTATTGATCAATGAGGGCGTAAACGACTCGTCTACCTTGTGATACCCGCAGTAGAGCCGGTATATCTGCTCAGCCAGTGAGCATACCTCGTTGCCGCGTTCTTCCTGTACGCGCCACAAATGCCGCCGCACAATGCCGTCCCCATCACAGATAATATTATTGTGTCCCTGAAATGTAGCCGCTGCCAACTGTTTATACGGGCGCAAAACGTTTTCTGCTGTCTGTGAACCCGCACGATTTGCACCGGCGGCAAATGCCCGCGTATCATAGAGCGCACGGCATGCCACCACCACATTTCCCGTCTCGCAGCACACTTGTGCCAGCTCCGTATCCCATTCACCGTTTGTCTCGGAGGACAGCACCATGTCTATCCCAATGGCGGCAGGTTTCTGCTTGGGATCATCGTTCAACTGTCGAACAGCCTGCACCAAGGGATCTCGATCCCACGGCCACGTAGGAAAGAGCTGCATATCATCAGCGGTGATCCCCACCACTACAATCCGCTCATCAGGCACCCTCGATTCTTGATAGAAACGGTCTTCCACCGCACAATCCACAGAGGATGTCAGTCCCAGAGAAGTGCAGCCGGCGTACAGGAGCGACAGCACTATGCACACACAGACAGATCTGAACACGCTCAAGCGATCATATTTCCCCAAATTACTCTGTCTTTTCATATACGCCTCAACATCCACACAGCCGTTCTTTTGTTTACCGATAGGGTTTAGTCTCCAAACAGTCTAAACTTTTTATTTTCCATCTGCCTATTCCGGCGGTCGAAAACTCTCCAAATGGCGCAGGCGTGCTCCAGCACTTCCTCTTGATCCCTTACGCCGAGGCTGGCAAATTCGGCACACTCCCGCAGCCCGGCTTCCATGCTTTTTTGAGAGCGCGCCAAGAATATACCGGAGAATGTTCGCCTCTCATCCCCAGTTCTTCCCCCACCTTTTGCCACGATACCGTATTTCTCGCACTGTTGAGCCGCTACGGCTGCCAGCTGCATCGCAAACTGCATATCCTTCTCATCGAAAAGGTATCCGTCTGTCTTGTTGATCAGCTGGATACAGCCAAACGCTGCGCCATCCGATCCGCACAGCGGTACACACAGCATGGAGCGTGTGCAGAACCCTGTGTTCAAATCGACCTTGCCAGCCCAACGCGCGTCCTTCTGGCAGTCTGAAATAATTTCCGGCACGGCATTCTTGATAACCTGTCCCGCCACTCCCTCACCGGGGACCAGGTAGATGTCCGCCAAGTCACTGCCGCCATAAGATGCTTTGGGTCGGATCAGTCCGTCTTGACGAGAAAACTGCCAGAGTGTGCCGGCTTCCGCGTGCATAGTTCCAGATACAATGTTCAGAACCCCTCGCATTGCCGCGTCAAAGTCGCTTCGTTTCTCTTCCAGCACAGAGGATAGTTCCTCTAAAGTCCGGCGGTATTTTGCGTCCTTTAGGGCATCCCACATATCCAACATTTCAGAATTCATAGCTTTCTCCTTGTCCCTATCGGATCCGTTCAAACGTTGATCTTCATTCCCGCTCTGGCAAATACCGAAGAGGGAAACAGCTTTTTTGCCTCTTTCTCCATCTCTCGGAGTTGGACGTCTGTCCGCCCCGGCTCATGGTGGATAATCATCAACCTGTCCACACCGGCACGATTCGCCAAACGGCATCCCTCCTGCCATGTCGAGTGCCCCCAGTTGATATGTTCTGGGTACTCCTCGTCCGTATACATGCCGTCATACAATAAAAGATCACAGTTCTCCAATATTTCCTCGGGAAAATCTGTGTTGTGCTCAAAATCGCACAGCAGGCAGATATGCCTTCCAAATACCGACAGATCCAACACGCTGGATCCGTCCGGATGCGGTGCCGCCAGGAATGTTACCTTCACCTCCGGTCTCAGCCAAACCGGGTTGTTCCATTTTACCGGTTTGCGCTCCACACGAAGGGTCGGGTCAACGGGCCAGAATGGGTGCCGGAACAACTGGGAAAGCGCATCGAAGCTCAGATTATACGCATCGGAGGATACGAAAAATCGCAGCTTTGCCGCCGTGGGAAACACGTCCCAATTCATCAACCCCATTACGTGGTCATAGTGCCAGTGGGTAATCACCACATCGACGGCTGCACAGTCTGCTAAAAGGGCACGTGCATTGTCAAGTCCCGTACCGCAGTCCAGCACAAGTGCATAATCATCCTTCTTCAGCACAAAGCAGGTGGTCTGTCCCCCGAACTCCATGAACTCCGATCCAAACACCGATCTGCTGCCCCTGCAGCCACAAACATATAAAGTAAGTTCCCCTTTCATGCCAAACTCCTTTTTTGTGCCGACCTCCGCCCCGTCTTTTTCGTGACGGAGGTCGGCATTTTATTCTCTTTGGGCGAGCCTTATTTGCGGTGTTTTCCCCTCAAGAATCGCCCATAGAGGAACAGAAGTACCACTACAGCCGCTACTATGATGACGCTCAACAACATCGTGCCGTTTTTCTCGCTTCCCATCAACTTCCGGTTCAGGCCGTGCGCCACCTGGAAGCTGTTTTCACCGTCCGGTTTCTGGGTTTCATCGGCTGTAATATCCGGTGCGGGGTCGTTCTGTGAAGCAGGTCGCGTCTCACCGGCCATCAGCACCGCAGTGTCTTGCACGGAATATCCTCCCGATGCCGCGCTGTAGGCGATGACCTTATTCCCCAGCACCTGCTCTACCAGTGAAACGCCCCCTGCTCCGCTGTCGTCAACAGGTGTCAGAGACAGACCTCCGTCTGCGCCGGACGTCACCGTATAGGTCAGAGTTCCATCCACATACAGTTTCTCGCCCGCCACGTACTCCACACGGCTGTCATCATATAGTACCACGTCATCGGACAGGACACCCTCGCCGGGCACATAGGTCAGTGCCGCATCCGCCACGCTGTTGGAGGAGGTGACCTGTTCCGTTCCGTCCTCGTCGGACGCGCCGATCTGCGTGTTCTGATCTGCCCCCGTGGAAGGCTCAGTGCCTGTCGCACCGACGGCAGCTTCCTCGTCACCGCCGTCTGCTCCGCCCTCGTCTGCGGGCTGTTCCGCTTGGTCGGGGTCAGGTGCGGCATCTCCTGTGAGCACTGTCCCTTCCCCGGTCGTATCGCCCGGTGCCGGCAGGGCAGGATCACTTGCCGCAGTGTCTCCCGGCGTCTGTGATGTGCCGCCAGACGTATTGCCGCCACCTGCGATATTCGCGCCGCCGGCTTGCGCCGTGCCGTCTGCGGCAGCCATGCCGTCTACCGCAGACGTACCGTCCACGGTGGCGGTGCCATCCGCCAGCTCCTTCTCGCTTTCGGCAAAGCTACTGTCGGCATAACCACCGCCGAATGTCCCACGCAGCCAGTTGCCCGCATACGCCAGAAATGCTCTGGTCTGAGGTCTGGTATCAAACAGCATCCGGTTTGTCTCCAGATTGACACCCGCCAGTGTACCGTCCCGATACGCCACCAGCAGCCAGCCCTTAGTGGTGTTAAAATTATGCGCGATGTGCGAAATGCCCGTCATCCCCAATGCGTTGGTTTTTGCCGTGCCACTGTAACACGCCAGTTTGCCGTCCTCGCCCAACAGGAAGAAGTTTCGAGCCACGCCATCTGCCACGTTCCATCTGGTAAGCGACACGCCATCGTACACCATGTTCTGCGCCGGAGCCACCGTGTAGTACAGCCCGTCTAATGTAAATATCCGGTAGTCGACCCGTTCCTCACCAAAGAGGGTAAATCCACGGTACACGCTTGCCGTCACCGGCTGGCTGCCGGTAGTGATGGTGTACTGGTGGAACGGCTTGCTCTCACGCTGCTCCAGCGGGGTCACGGCGTCTGCCTGCTCTTTCGCTGCACCGTCTTCCAGCGTGTAAACCCTTCCGTTGTTGCCCAGTGCGCTGTCGCTCCACAGATGCAGAGCCTTTACGCCCGACGGAAGTGCAACGGTCTGCGGTGCGTCCTTATTCTCCTCCGTCGTGCCGTAATGTATGCTGCCGTCCGATGCAATATAGTACCATGTACTGCTGAACGCCATAACCGTCCGGTGCAGTTTATCCTCTTTGTACGTGATACTATTGGTACCATCGCTGACCGTAAGCGGTGATTGGAAATCATAGGTCAGTGTGGCAACACCATTCTCGTCCAGCGTGACACTCTTCCCATTCACTGTGACCGAGGCATTGGGTGCGCCCTCAATATTGACAGCGTCCACATCTGAAGCGTAAGCCGCCAGTGCCTGTGCCGCGCTGCCCTCGCCCGTGGGCAGCGGAATACCGACTGCATTGCCAGCTGCGTTCTCTTTGGCGTACTGCGGCACTTCACCGTTCTTGGGGTAGGGCATGAAGCTCGCCGTCAATGCAGTGTAATCCCAGTTGGTCTTGTGCAGCCCCAAGCCGGTATACTTCGCCTCCACGGCGAAGTCTGCCGAGGAGTACAGCACACCACTCTTGGGAATCGGCTGAGTCCTGGCACCTGCCGCCGTATCAGCCGCCACCAGTGCCGCTGCCGTCTGTCCATTCAGCAGCATCCCCTTGTGAACGGCGATCTTCATGTCGCCCACTCCCACCGAATCCGGCGCGTTTGCCCACAGAGATGCTTTGTCGCTCTCCGCTCTCACCGAACCCGCCAGCATAACGCCGGTGTAGTTCTTGGTGTCCGCCTGTTTGCTGGTGGTGTTCCAACGTCCAATCATACCGCCCGCATAGTTATACGCGGAGACAGAGCCGTTGAAATAGCTGTTTTTGATGAAGAGCGGTAATTTTGTCACTCCGTTCCGGAACAGTCCCACAAAACCGCCGCCGTTGCTGCCGTTGGTAAGGATAGTGGCACCCACTGCCACGCCATCCATCTGGAGGTTGTTGACCGCACCGACCACGCCGCCTGCATTACCGGACAGACTCTGCACCTCCACATCCTCCGCCACATAGCAGTATTGTGCCTGGAAACGCTTGGTCGCTTCGCCGGCGGCTGCGCCCAGCAGGCCGCCCGCACCGCCGCCCTCCGTGAAGATAGTCGTGTCGCGCACCACGCAATTCCTCGTGGTCAAGTATCGCGCGCCCGCTTCATTGCCGTCCAATCTTCCGATAATGCCGCCCGCATCTCCCGATGTGGTGGTGATCTTACAGCCCAATACCGTCACGTTGGTAAACATGCCAACGTAGTTGCTGCCCTTTGCTCCCAGCACGCCCACATTTCCCTTGGCGTTGACAGAGCTATTCTTTATCAGCACATTTTTCCACTCGGGCAGACCCATATACGAGCAGCAGATACCAGCACCGCTATTATTCGCTGTGGCGGTCACGTGGACGTTGGTCACCGTGATGTCCGAAACCTGCTCCGCCGATGGAGCCACGCCGCCAATATTGAAAGTACCTTGCACCGTTATGTCGCTCACGTCCGTATTCCGCACGGAGGCACCGGAGCCGCCAAGCCCGCCGATATTATTGCAAAGGGTTAAAACGGTGATATTTCTGACCGTTGACCACCTGCCATCGGCATAGCTCTTGATGTTGGCATTGCTCCCCACCAAGCCGCCCACTTGACCCCCGCCGGGACCGCAGATAACTCTGATGTCCTCGGCGTACAGTCCGTTAATGGTGCCAGCGGAGCCGGCGTACACGCCGCTCCAGCTCAGCTTGGAGTCTGTCTCGAGCTTGCAATTCGTCAAGGTAATGTTGGCGGATTCGCCCACCGTGCTGAAGAATCCGGCGTTCGCATTGTTGCTGCTGCCGGGCTTCATAGTAAACGTGCGGATGGTGAGATCCTCTACGTCCGGAGCTTTCAAAACGAAGCCACTTCGCACCGATGCGGTTTTGCTGGTGGTCGTGTCATAGGTGATTTTTTCGAATACCAATCCGCGCATCTCCGTGGCTATCATATTGATCCACGGCTCACCGCTCTGAGGTGCTCGGTAATTCAGATTGTAAAAGCCGACTTCACCTGTGCCCGCGCCTATCAGTCGCCCGATCTTCAAATCGTAGAATTTCGTGGCGGCACCCTGGAAGTCCACTTTCCCGGTGATACGGAAATTCTCACTGGTCCTTCCGTGACCGGACTGCATCAAGGCGTTCCATATGGCAACATCCGGCACGTCCCAGTAGGGCGTATGACCGAAGCTCACCTGTACCTTCAAGGTGTACGTTATCCCGTTGCGGGGATACGTAACGGTGGCATCGTAGAAATCCTTGCGCTGGATGAGAACCTCATCAACATCCTTCGCTGTCACCGTAATGTTGCTGGTATTCTCCTCAGCTGTGCTCTTGGACAGCTTAATAGAGGCCAGACCTTCCGTGACGTCGGATATACTGAAGCCATCCAGCTTCACCTGCAGCTCTTCCTTGTCGTAGAGGGTCTGCATCTCCTCGCTGGTAAGTCCGGGATGGTACAGAATCAAGCTGCAGGCGTACTCTCCCGGCGTTCCGACGGTATACTTCGCCTCGCCCAACTCCAGTGTCGGCTCGCCGGACGCACCGGGGATGGGGATGTCCTCCTGTCCGTACAGCTCATTGCCGTCGCTGTCCACCGCCTTGGGCATACACTCCCGCTTCAGCGGCTCATAGCTGAAGCTTCTGCCAAAGCCCATGACGTCCACCCATGTGGCGCGAGACACCAGCTCCTGACTGCTCAACAGGCGCGCCGCATCACCCTTAGCACCCTTTTCGATGCCGGAAACGACCTGTCCTTCATGGGCGAACACATTTGCCTGTGTCCAGTTGCCGGTCTTGTAGCCCGTACCGCGGTTGACGTCCTTGGTGGTGATCGTCGTAATGTTACCCATCGCCAAGCCCTTTGTCATAGACCCCCACACAGCGCCGGACAAGCCGCCCACGCTGCCATCGCTGGCGACAATGTCCACATCTGCCCAGCAGTTCTGGGTGCGGGCAGCACCACTCGCCCTGTCGGTGCCGGTGATACCTCCCACAAGACCCGTGGTCGTGGTGATGGTTCCGGTGGCATAGCTGTTCTGCACGGACAGCACAGGCTGGTAAGTGTAGCCCATAATGCCACCGATACCGGCGGTGGTGTTAGCCTTAGTGATGTTGATATTGATGTCCCGCACGTAGCAGTTGCTGATGCCGACACCACGGGTCGATGCCACCAGACCACCGCAGGCAAGGTTGTATGCGGCGGTATTATCGGACAGGGAGCAGTTTGTGGCGGAGCAGTAGCGGATGACACCCACTTCCGGGACGTAGCCCAGCATTACGGAGAGGTTGCCGCCTCCTGCCAGCGTACAGTTGCGGAAATGCAGATTCTCCAAAGTTCCGCTGCTGTCGGATATAAAGGAGGTGCTGCCGGTGAGCATAGACGAGCCCGCCGTGATCTGCATCCCATCGACAACCAGATTCTTCACGGAAGCGTCTCTTCCCACAGAGAAGATCACCCACGGTCCCCGCACATTGAGCAGCGTGATGCCCCGGATGGTGTGCATATCACCATCAATGTTGCCCGTAAAGGCGACTTTCCGCCCGGTGGAAGCATTGTTGCCGTTGCCGTCAATACAAACGGCTCCGGGTGACAGCGCGGACAAATCCAAATCGTTCACCAGCCGATAGTTCCAGCTCCGTGTGGTGTCATTAGTATCAATGGCAGACCAGTCCGCCGCCGTCCGCACCGGTTTCCAGAAGGAAATGTCTGTGGTGATGTAGCTAACCGGTTTTTGCACGGTGCGCCCACCGGTGGTATATGTCACGCCGGTCACGTTGTAGCGGTTTTTATACTGGGGAGCGACCTCGTCCACCTTCACGCTCGCCACCACTTCGTAGGTGCCATCGCTGCACACCTTTTGGGACAGAATGTTCGTCACCTCAAGCCCCGGAATGGTAAAGCTGGTAATCGTCGCATTGAGAGGGTTGCTTAGCCGGAACATGATGTTGCCCGCTTCATTCTGCTGCTGAGCAAACTCGCCGGAAGCCCAGCTATCGGACAACACCTCAATGTCGACACTCCCCGACAAGGGCAGAGGCAGGTACTCCTGCGCGGGCTGCATTACCGCCGACAGGTTCAGCCGGGGGTAAAATCCCATGGAGATGCAGTTTTCCACGTCCCAGTTATCACCGATCACGGACTGCTGCCAGCTGCTGTCCCGCAGAGTGTTGACCGTCCGCAGCTGTGCTCTGCAGTTGTTGTCGATATAGTTGCCGGAGCTGATGCAGAACAGGTTATTCGCCGTCGCAGCATCACCCACATGGCGGGAGCTGCACAATTCTGCCTTGGACTTTCCGTCCATGTACATGTAGAAGTCACCCACGTGGTACAAGTCCGACAAGGTGCTGTTTCTGCCGCCGGGGCACCATACGGAGCCTCCGTCCGTAAGCCACATATCCAACACCGTGTAGCCCCTGCGGATTACGCCGCCGGAACCATTGAGGATGCACACCAGCGCGCCGCCTTCGCCCATGATGACGCCCGCGCCGTTATTGGCGTAGATATAGAAGTCCTCCAGCACACCATCATTATTATACAAAATGCCACCGCCGGGGTATGTGAAGGTCATGTCGCCGTTCAGCTGCACAATGAGATTGCGGATTACGCCGCCCCCGGCGTTGCTGCGACAGCACAACGACTGATGTGTGGAGGCGATGGTATACGTGCCAAGGGTGCGGATCACGATATTCTCCATCAAGCCGTAGTTGTCGGCAACCATCGGTCTTCCGATTCCCGCCGGAACCTCATACACCACATTGCGAATCGCTCCAGTGGTCGTCAAGGTACCGATCAGATTGGTGGCTCCGCCGGTGGCTGAGGTACTTCCGGTCAGCTTATGTCCCTGGAAGTCGATGGTTCCGGAGAATTCAGAAACCGTCTTAAACATTCTGGGGTTGATAGAGACATCCGCCACCACCAAGAAGTTGGCTCCACGGTTTTCGTTGGTGAATTTTGTCTGCAGTTCCTCGGAATTGTGTATGATGATGTAAGGCCCGTCGGTAATGAATGAAATATCATCCAACAGCACCTCTTTGTTGTTATAAACTGCCGACAAAATCAGCCGATAGCGGCTGTCCGGTTTTAGGTTCTCCAGCAACTGCCGAGCCTGGTCAGCGTTCACCGACCAGCTGCCGTCATCATTCTTTGCAAGAGCCACCACCCGTTCCAGCACCGGTTCGGCCTCGAACTCCGGTTCGTTCATTGTGGGCGAATAGTAGGCGCGTATGGTAACCGCAGCCGTTCCGTCCGCTGCCGTGAGGTAGCCCTTGGCATCGGACACCGTTACAGCTATCGCGGCTGTATAGGAGGTCTCACCGCTTTCGGCTACCATGCTCATATCCTCCAACGCCAGCGCGCCGTGCAGACTGCTGCCGCCCCGCACATCGTAGCCGCACAGCACCTTGTTGCTGACATAGCTGGAGAAACCCTCCGCGTCGTTATATGCTGCCGCTACGAATTGGAGCGTGTATGTGCCGCCCTCGATAAGTCCCTCGAAGCGCAACTGCTGTGCCAGTGCGTTTTTGTCCATCGAAGCGTAGACTGTTTTCCGCATCAGCAGCGTCGTCCCGTAATAGAGATCCGCGTAGACCAAACCATCTCTCTGGACTGTTCCGTCCGGGTCATAGATCCGCAAGCCGATGAACTCCAGAGAGTCGCCCGCCACGAAGAGGTCATCAAACAGAACCTCCGGCCGGACTTTCTTCGTCGTGAAGGTAGGATTGGACAGCGCGGTGGGAATGGTGTATTCCCGTCCTCCCTTAATCGCCAGAGCTTGAATTGTCACTTCATAGGCTGTTGCCGTCTTCAATGCTTTCTCGGGCAGTATTATTCGCATTTCCGCAGCCGTGGTGTACTGCACTTCGCCGGTTTCCGCGTCCTCCACAGCCCGCACCTGCATGACCTGCCACGGCGTTGTGCCAGTGAAAGTCGACTCGTCGCCCAGCAGCAGTATCCGAGGCGTCAGTGCGCTGCCCTCCTGCAACACCAGTGCCTGCGCCTGCGTGTCGTACGTCCATTCGGCAGCAGGGTCGTCCAGCTGTGCCACGTCCAGTTCCACGGTGCAATCGGGGGTATTCTGCCCCTGCTGCACAGTGCTCACGCGGATGAGATCCACCAGCGGCAGTATCCCCAGCGTGGTTTTTTTGTTCATCTGAACGCTCACAGTGACGCTGGTATCCTTCAGGTCGTAGTACCCCAGATCGTAGTTGATGATACCACTGGAGAGTGCCGCCGTATACACCCGTTGGATTCCCAGAATGGTATTGTCCACGTCCGGCAGGCGCGGCTGATCCACACCGGCTGGCTGCGGGCTGTACGACCCGGTCACACCGATGGTGTACGCCTGTGCAAATGCCAGAGAGTTCAGGGTGAACTCGTACTCCGCTCCGTCTTTCGGATTCTCCAGCACAAGCCGATTCGCATCGTCGCCAGCCAGCGGTGTCTGATCTTTCCATGTGCCGCCCAGCACCACCGGTTCGCCGGTGGCGAGCGTTCCCAGCTCCACCGCAGTCAGATAGAGTGGGCGCAGATCGCCCTGCTCATCCTTCGCCAAGGCCTGATCCGGGTCATGGATAGTCACTTTTAGGGACAGCGCATCCACTATATTCTCCACTGTCTCAATCTCGACTGTAGGAGCAGAGCGCGCTGTATAGATGACCTGTTCCCCGCTCGTCGTCAGATCCATGGGGATCACGTTGCCAAAGCGATCCATCGCCTTTGCCGTATAAGTGTACTTGGTATTGGATGCCAATTTGGGTGAACCGGAATTGAAGATCACCGCACCCTTCTGTGCAGCCGCCAGTGTGGACGCAGGTATCCGCACGACCGTTGTTGTGCCGCGCTCATCCTTTAGCTCCAGTTCAATACGATTCACATACGGCAGCGTGTTCAGCTTAAAGTTTTCAAACGTGTCAACGTCCGGTTCGTAAGCAGAGCTGTTCGCCACGGTCAGATTCCGCAGCGTCATACCGTTATCACTGGCTGCAAACTCGACATTCCAACCCACCTTGACGGGCGACACGTTCTCTTCCAGCGGTTTTGTCTTGATTTCGATAAAATCGGAACGGAACACCGTGCGCTTACGAATCTTCTGCACTTCTCCGGTGCTTGGGTCAATGGTGTCGCCGTCCTCCTCTTTGATATACTTGTAAGTATACTGCAGATAGAGCGTGGAATCCGGCGGCAGCGTTGCCAGTGTGAATTCACGGCTACCGGTGAACGACCGGCGCAGCTTGGCACTGCGGCCTTCCTCCGCCGTGTAGATGGGGAGACCGTCCTCTGTCGCACTGCCCGCCGCCTTCCCGTTCTTCAGCTTGGCATAGACCGCCACACGAACACCGCCCACAATGGTGCGGCTGGGGTCATCGATGGTAATTTGCCCGTTCAACGCATAACTCCATGCCTCTATGTTGTTAACCGTCACCTCCGGCTCTTGATACGGTGCGGGCTTGCTTTCACCGGGATCATTACCTCCCGGATCACCCGGCTTTGTAGGATCGTCCGGTTTCTCTGGGTTATCCGGTTTCGCCGGTTCCTCTGGATCTACGGGCTCCTCCGGATCCGTGGGGTCGACTGGATTTGTGGGATCGTTAGGCTTTATCGGTTCGTCCGGTTTTTCGGGATCACCCGGCTTCACCGGCGTATCCGGCTTTTCAGGTTCTTCCGGATCCGTGGGCTCCTCCGGATCTGTGGGCTCGTCCGGTTTTACAGGTTCCCCCGGCTTTGTCGGTTCATCCGGCTCCGAAGGGGAAACCGGGTCTGTGGGACTTTGTGGCTTCGTGGTTTCTCCTGTGTCCGTACTTGTACCTGGCTTGGCAGGTTTTTGCGGATTCGTGCCACCGCTCGGACCTGTGGGAGCAGCAGAGCTTGCGGAATTGTTCTGATTTTTGGAGCTATCTTGATTCTTGCCACTGTCCGCCTCTGTCAAGTTGGCGTCGCTGCCATTGGCCGCGCTGTTCTCCGCCTGCCCCGGCTTTCTCTCGCCGGTGGCGTTTTTCACACCATTCAGCAACTGGTCTGCCTCGTCCAGCTTATCGTCTCCGCTCTTGGGATAACCGCTGTCAATGGCATTATTGATGAGCCCCAGTGCCGCCAGCAGATCAGCGTAGTCGTAGGTGTTGTCACCGATGGAAATCGTGGCATCCATTACGCCATTCGCCCATTTATAGCGCAGCGTATCTCCGTGCAGCTCATACCAGCGGAGGCCGTCTTTTTCCATACACAGAATACTGTTAATGGGAATCTCATGATCTCCCAGCACTGTGTGCAGCACAGCTGGCTGTGCATTCATGTGCAGTCCATTGGACAGCACCAGGAATATAAACTCGTCCTCGTCTGCCTGGGTACCGTCCTCTGCATAGGTTCTGCCATCGCTAAGATACAGGCTCTCATATGTACGCAGCAGTTCCACTCTGGTGGAAACGAGCCAAGTTTCTTCCGTTAAAAAACGCAGTCCTGCACCCTGTCGGGTCCAGAGGGGATAGGTGATGTCTACTCCCACGCGACCATTGTCCAGGTAGAAATTCCCCAGTGTTGAGGAGATTGTATCATCTTTTTCCACCGATACCAGTTTAACGATACCGCCGTCCCCCGTGGTGAGTGCCCTGTCAACATCGGAAGAGGCCGGCATCACGTATCCCGCCTCATTGACAGTGGAAAAGCTGCCGGTTGCCAGCACCACGACCACAGAGACGGCCGCCAGCAACGCAGCCATTCCTATAAATAGCTTTAAGATGGCACTCCTTTTCATATGCTACCTCCCGTCAGTATATCAAAACAGGGAATCCAATTTCTGCGGTTCTCCAAACAACAGCACTCGCGTGCCGTCGTGCCGTTCCATTGAATCGTCCAGCAAATAAACCGTGTAATCTTCGGACGCCGGATAGACCCAGCATCTGCTCTTCATTTCCTCAAACAACATATCCCCGTTGGTGTTGTATACGGATATCATTCCGATTTGCGTATCCGCCTCCACACAGGACATGGCTCCCAAATCAATGACCGCTCCATTAACAGACAGCTTCACCGGTTCGAGGAATAAATATATATCCTTTCCGTCGTACAGGAAGCCTGCCTGCATATCCGCCGTTTTCTTTTTTTGTTTAATCTCCTGCACACCGAGGCTATTGTAGGTTAGTTCACTAAAGTGCTTCACCCGCAGACACGTGTTGTCCCGCGGCGCATAGTACACCATATCCTGCGGCAACACCACCATCTGCTTGTTTTCATAATAGATCGGCAGTGCATCTGTCTCGCGATCCAGTGCACCGCCCGCCAGCTTTGTACTTTCCTTCCCCTCTCGGTACATACGCGTACCCTCTGGGATCGAGAACTTCTGACCGCCGTAGTATTGTCCAGCCACATCGTTGAACTGGTACTCCGTACTTCTCCGGGCAAGCAGCGTCACCGTTACCGCAATTGCTACCAGCAACAATGCCGGCACTGCGACGCGTACAAGCTGTCCGGCTCCACGGAAACGTTCATTGCTGCCGGCGGTGGTCATGCGCTTTGCGTGGCTCGCTTCTCGTTTACCTGTTTCCGGTCTTAAAAGCCCTACGTGTCGTTCTTCGACTCTCTTTGCATCCGCACTTTTTGTTTTCATGGGCATCCCTCTCCATCCTCTTATGGCATTTCAGCGCAGTGCTGAGCCCTTCCTATCCTCTGAGATATTCTCCACCTCCAGCAGGAGCAAGTAGATGTTGAATAACAGGACAAACAGGCACAGCACCACATACAGTGACAGGATAACAAAGCTTCCGCCCACACCCTGCCAGTAGCTGAAAAGTAAATTCGTGAGCATCACACCGACAAACAGAGCCACATTTCCCAGAAGACGGCCTCCCCAGCGACCCGGAGCACCTCCCCACAAGCCCACTACCATTGGGAGGGCAAGCAGCACATAGTGTTGAGCTGAGAGCCGGGACATGATGGGTATCAGCATTACGATGCATAGACAGAATCGGAGCCACACACAGGCTAAGCGCACACAGTCCCAGCCGCGCAGCCCGAAAAATATACCTATCCAGCCGGTGCCGCGCCTGTCGTCCAGCCAAAAGCGGCTGCACGGCAACAGCAGCAGTACCATCGCTACCACCGTCAGTCCTGCGGTGGTCAGCACCGCAGGCACCAGCGGCTCCAATAGGTACAGTGTCCGCAGTATTGTTTCCCAAATCATATCGAACACCCCTGTTCCTGTGCCATCTCATAGTCGATAAGCAGGGTAAACTCGTTGTGCTGCAACTTGTAATAGGCATGGATAGACCGGTATTCGATCTCCCTATCCGCTGTCAACACCACTACATCCCCCTCAACCTTTCCCAACATAGGGGTATAGTCTTCCATAACCAGCAGCCGATACTTTTTGCTTAAAATACGAATAGCCGCTACACCCTCAATAACTTGCAATCCCTGTTTCTGGTCAATGACACGGACATGGATGTTCCCCTGCCGTGTGCTCTGCGTCTCCTCCTGCTTTCCTCGTGCCATGGCCATGCTCTCCTATCTTCTGGATGCCAAAAAGGCTCCAATATAGTTGAAATCGCTCTCCTCTACGTCATCGCAACGACCATCCAAAATGGCCTCCACATCGTCAAGCACATCGCCAATCCTCACGAATTGCCCCGGAATACCGGTATACTGCTCCGCAACGTACATGGGTTGGGAGAAGTAGTTCCGCAGCTTTCTTGCGCGGAAGAAAGTATTGTGATCCGCCTCGGACAGTTCGTCAATACCCAGTACCGCCACGATCTGTTCAAGCTCCTCATATCGGGACAGGCAACTAAGTGCCCTCTCAACTAAGTCGAAGTGCCTTTGCCCCACCACTTCAGGGTCAATAATACGAGAGTTGGTGGCAAACACGTTGATGGCCGGGTATAAGCCCTTTTCCGCCACCTTACGATCTAACACTACCTGCCCATCCAAATGCTGGCTGATAGCGTGTACAGCACCATCGTTAAGATCGTCCGCCGGGATGAAAATGGCTTGAAAAGAAGTGATAGAACCGCTGCCAGTGGAGTTTATACGCTCCTCTACCTCGCTGATTTCCGTCAGCAGAGCGGGAGAATAACCGTTGTCGATGGGCATCCGTGCCAACTCCATAGCAATCTCAGAATTGGCCTGCACCATACGATAGATATTATCAATAAACAGCAGAACATCCTGCTTCTTCTCGTCCCGAAGGTATTCCGCCAGCGTCAGCCCCGTATAGATGGCACGACTACGGCTCATGGCATTGTCACCCATCTGTCCGAATGCCATACTCACCTTGTCAAACAGATTTGCCTCGTTCATCTCATCGTACAGGTCGCGTCCTTCACGGCTGCGTTCTCCTACACCCACGAACACAGAGTTGGACTGCAATCCTTGATAAACATTGTGGATCAGTTCTTTGATAAGGACGGTTTTGCCCACACCGGCACCGCCCAGCAGTCCCATTTTGAAGCCCTTACGCATAGGTGCAAAGAAATCCAAAACCTTGATGCCCGTCCACAAAATGTCACCGTCGATCTCAATCTCATTCATAGCCAGATCGCGATCATAGATGTTTCTCGTATGCACATCCCCCAGTTCACTGCCGTCGATCGTCTCGCCGTAGCTATTGAAGATATGTCCAAGAATGCTATCGTCATAGGCAACGCGGATGCCATCTGCGCCGCGGAATACATCCATGCCGCGCTTCAGACCGTTAGTCATGCCGAAGCAGATGGCAGATGCAGTCATGCCATTGATCTCTGCGATCTCAAACTGATAGACCTTGTCATCCTTTTGGATATACACCATGTCTCGGATGCCAATGTCCTCCTTTTCCAGCAGAATATCCGCCTTTAAGCTGGAAACAGAGATCAGCTTGCCAATTCGCTCTGCATTGGCAGTTTGAACACTGCTAATTTCGATTTGTGAAGTCTTACTCATTTTCGTCTCCCCCGCCGTATGGTTTACTGATGTCCTCTCAGCGATTTTTGTTTGACAAAGCTGTCGATAGTCTTACGGAATGCTTTCTGCGTATGCTCCTTACGCTGCAAGCGAAGCTCCTCCGCCTCCCGTTCATCCAGCTTTTTCAACGATTCCGTGGTGGCGTTCTGGCGCATGGTATTCTCTGAAGCATAGGCACTGGCTGCCGCGATCCTCACCTCGTAGATCAAGCAAGACAGCAACATATCCTCCAGCAGATCGCCTGCATCGTCCTCCGTGATAAAATCGTCCCATTCGCGCCCCGTGGTTTTCTTTTGAAGCGGTAATGGATAGATACGTTTTACCTCCTGCCGGATGTCGCTCAAATTGTAGAAATGGTTGTAGACCAACTCCACCGCCGACCAACGCTTTTCCCGGACAGCCGCATCCAGATATGCTCTCACTGCCTCAAAGTCTGTCTCGTATTGCTCCCGCGTCATGTACAGTACCGTATCCGTGGGGTGCGGCAGCTTTTTGCCAATCACAATCTTTTCCGACCTATCATCCCGCGACAGCACACTCGAAACAGAACTGTTCACGCTGCCGCAGAACCCTAAGTCCGATCCCATATAGATACGAAGCACCGGTAGATCCGGCGAGGGCAACGTGATTCGCTTATCTAACTGGAAGTTGCGGTTGTTCATGATGATCTCCATCATATTGTCCAGTTCCTCTGCCATGGTCTGATACAAATCCGCTTGCTTACGCGAATTCTCCACCCGCAACAGTGCGTGGAAATTCATCACCTTTACAACTGCTTTTATGTTCATAGGCTGTCCTCATCGGATGGAATCCACTGTTCGCAACATTTCTTCTTGAGATTTCGCAGCGAATTTCGGCTGGCACAGTGCCTTCAGAATACCGGCCCCCCGCTGCATGCTGCGGCGCATACTCTCGCCCATCTCCTCCACATTTGCTAATTCAAATACTTCGCGCTGCTCCAGGTAGGCCAGCAGCTCTCGACGCAGCGGTGCCCCTGCGCGCTTCATCTCTGCGCTCTGGACAGCACCTCCCAGACGGGACACAGACAAGCCATAGTTGATAGCAGGTTTTTGTCCTCGTTCAAAGTTCTTGGCGGACAAAACAATTTGCCCGTCTGTGATGGAGATAATGTTGGTTGAGATGTAGTCGGTGATGTCGCCACCCTTTGTCTCGCAGATAGGCAAGATGGTAATTGAGCCGCCGTTCTGGTGCTGACAGCCCAACTCCAGCATACGGGAATGGCTGAAGAAAATGTCCGGCGGATAAGCATCACGCCCCGGCGTCTTCCCCATCAACAGTGCGATCTCGCGGCATACATCCGCATGGCGTTTTAGGTCATCCAGCACCACCAGCACATCCTCGCCTTGCTCCAGATAGAATCTGGCAATAGCCAGTGCCGCATAGGGAGTATTCCGCAGGACGGGGGCAGGATCATCGTTCAGCGCACTGACAATCACGGTGTATGCCATAGCACCATAGCGCAGAAGCTGGCTGTAAATATCCTTAATCTCTTTTTTTGTTTTTCCTATAGCTACATAGATGCAACGGATATTCTGTTCTGCTTGGTTGCAGATGGTGTCCAGTGCGATCTGCGTCTTGCCTGTTTTCTTGTCCCCGATGATGAGCTGCCGCTGTCCGCGTCCGATGGGGTACATGAGGTCGATGCCCGCAATGCCAGTCAGCAACGGGCGCGTCACCGCGGTGCGCTCCATGATGGAAATTGGTTCCTTCTCCAGCGGCAGGTCGATCAGCTGGCTCAGCCGTTTGCCCGCCAAACGATCCTCTCCAGAAATATCCACCACATGGCCCACGGAGTCCGGTGAATACTGTACAGAGAACTCTTGTCCCGTGGCCGTAACCCTGTCGCCCACGCAAATCTTGCCGCTAACACGGGTCAGTGCTATGAGTACGCAATCGCTGCGGATAGCATCTACATAGCCCTCAGCCTTGTCTCCTACTGTTACTTTTTCAAAGTACGACACATCGTCCAGCCCCGTGGCCTCCAGAATGTATTCTCGTACCAAGCGCACTCTGCCCGTGGTATAGGCATTCTCTCCACGCTTGATCCTTGCAATCTTTTCGCTTAGGACTGTATTGATCGTAGTATCCATATCAACTGATCTCCCTCACTCGTAAGCTGTAATCGTACACCGTACCGGCCTCTTCCAAGAGAAATCCCTCACAGAGTCCCGGGTCGTTCCTAACGTCAATGTTCTCGGGAACGTCCTTCGGTACCGCACCTGATGCCACGTATAGTGTGCAGCCTCTCGCCTCCTCTGCGGCACGCTGATGAATGTACTCATAAAAGCCGATGCAACTAAACACAGTCGTCTTTTCTGTATAATCTTCCAGCATCTTATTTATATCCTCGTTGCCGCAGCTGTACAGCAGCTCGTATTGCTGCTGCGGTGTCAGTGATGCCATGGCGCACACATCGTCCGTCCCAAGAGTCTGAGCTGCCCTGTAGGCCGCACCACTATTGCCTGCCCGCCGTTCCTCGGAAACGCGCTGCAAAGCCTCCTCTATCGTAAAGCGGAAGCCTCCACGAATCTGTCGGTATATTTCACCCATTGAACCATCACGGTACTGTGTTTCTGCCAAACGGGATACGAGTTCCATCCCAGCACCCGCACTTCGTGCTGCCGGGCACGATTCCTCCGGGGCAGACACAACTGTCTCCGTCGCAGAAGTCTCCCGTGCGTGCTCCTGTTGCTCCTGGAATGCCAGAGCGCGCTGCTCCAGTTGCTCATCATACATTTCCATCAACGCAACCGTCCGCCGGCGGATGCCGTATCCCACCGCCTTGGTCAACATAGCGATCGCCAGTGCCGCCAGCACAATCAGTATCGCAGCCACCAGCATGGCTCCTACATATGCGTAGATCATATTGCTGCTCCGTTACAGCATGGGGTTAAAGAACAGCAACAGGAACACCAGTGCAAATAGAAGCAGTACAAACAGCACCAGTGCCAGAACGGCCACCATGGTAGCGTGTACCACATCATTTTTCGTCTCAGGATTTCTTCCTACTGCCTCTGCGATCTTTGCACCCAGAATGCCAAAGCCGATGCCGATACCTAAAAATGCCAGACCGACCATCCACCCCACTGCGCTAATTACCGAAGAACTAATGGCTTCCATCGTATACTCCACCTTTCAAATCAATTGTAGTTTCCCCCTTTTAGGGAGTCGTTGCTGCCGTATAGAAGCTGTTGCTGCTTTTGCATGAGAGAACTGTTTTCTCGCTATCAGCCAAGACTACCTTTAGCGTCTGGGTTCTTTCAAACGCTGTGCTGCTGGTGGATATATCCAGTTCAATCTCAATTCCTTGACTGATGGCTTTTCTGATCTCGTCCGATGTCAACGCATGCGTTACGCTGCCGCCACCGCTTAATTCCAGCTTCACCATGGCTCCTTCGCCGCACACATTCACGCTATCCAAGCGTAGCCGCACGCCCACTGTCTCTTTTGTCACGTAGCTGACGGACATGACATTCACCTGCGACTTCGTGGTGATCCGATAGTAATCATCCAGAGTCCTGGTCATTGCATCCGTTTCGCTGTCTGTGGCCACATGAGCCAGTACCACGTAATACTGCGTACCTGCCTCCAGCCCACTGAATGTATAGCTGTTGTCATACACGCTGATGGATGCACGGCGTCCCGCTGCAAAATGACTCCAGTACTCCTCTATTGCTGTGTCTCCGTCTTTGTCCGGGTCATATAGATCCCGCACAGACAGACCCGCCGCATCCAACGTCGCCTTGTCGTGCAGCTCCAGATATACCATGCCCAACGTGCCAAACGGATCCACAAAATAGTATTCCGCCTTGACGGAGGTGCTTGTTGGTGAGGTGACATTTGTCAGAGTAACTATCTTCACCACATCCTGCTCCTCGCCAAGTCCACCTGCGCCACCTGCGCCGCCGCTGCCGCCGCTGCCGCCGCTGCCGCCTGCGCCGCCTGCGCCGCCTGCGCCGCCTGCACCACCGACGCCTCCTGCGCCGCCGATACCGCCAACGCCGCCTGCACCGCCGGTGCCGCCATCGCCGCCGTCGCCGCCGTTGCCGCCTGCACCACCTGCACCGCCTGCACCGCCTGCGCCGCCATTGCCACCGGCACCGCCACGGATAGTCAGATCAATGGAATCCGGGGTCTGCTCCTCATCAATGGTCTTGTATACACCGGAGTCATAGCCATTGGTGCTGCCAATAACACGGCTCATATCCAGTTCCTGCCCGCTCACGGTCAACTTTTCGTTGGCTATATCAAATTCCATGCCGTCAAACCGCAGCGTTGTGGGTTGGGTGGTCTTGAGGCTCAGCGTATCCGAATACAGCCGTGCATTTCCCACCACATCCAGCACAATATAGAGATACCGGTTGGTGGTAAATGTGCCCTCAGTGTCCGAAATCTCTCCCGCTGTCACCAGGTATCGACGATCTGCCAGCTTGTAGAGGGCTGTTTCCTGCACGGGATAGTTTTCCGCATCTCCAACAGCTAACACTCCGCCCTTTGCATCGATGCGGTAACCACCGCCGAACACTTGCACGGCATTATCATCGCAGGCCACAGTATGCGCCCCCAAAGGCACCGCTGCCGCACCGTTCTCCTGCAAATAATATTGCCCATCCGTATGTCTCACCACAGAACCAGACACCGCCAGTTCCAAAGGAAGGTATGTACTGTCGTACACAACGGTGCGCGCAGCAAGTTCGCAGGCTCCTCCCCTCAATGCCATCGTTCTGGCTGCGGCAGCACCCATCCCGGCCAATGCCACCGCTACAGCAGCCGCCAGGAGGATAAAGCACAGCTTTGTACGCGATGTAAACTGTCTCTTTTTCATATCCGCTGTTTCACTCTCCCTGTTAATTCTCGTACCAGATGCTTAGCGTTTTGTACGGAGAGAAGTCACTCTCAGTCTTATGCAATTGGATGACGACCTGATAGGATCCCGCGGGTACATCGGTCGGTATTGTATAAATATACACATCGTAACCAGCACCATCCTTTGCCGCCACAAAGAGCTCGTCGCGATTACTCTTCGTCGCCTTGCCATTACGGTTGAAAGGTTCGTTGCTGTTGCTTCGACCGTCGACGCTCCAAGCAATCTTCTGGAAACTCTGGGTTCCATCTTCCTGCACTACGCCGTAGCTCTCTGACAAAGTCAGCTTCAATCTTGATGCGCTGTCTCGCGTCAGCGTATATTTGTCACTGACCAGCAGACCGGTTTCGCTGGTGGTTTTCTGCGTCTTTTCCGCGATGAGGAACAGTCTTTCCGCATTCTGCGTAGCGGTGTCATTCTTTTTGGAATAATCCGCATTCCAGAATCCGTTAAGCGTGTTTTGCAGATTCTGTCCATTATTGCTCAAGAACCATTCCGCATTGTGTTGGTCAGTCAACCCATCGTGATCCGGATCCGGCACTGCATAAATCAAGAGTTTATACGTTGTCTCGGCTTCAATGTTCCCCAGTGCACTACCCGCAAGCAGCGTACTGTCGTTTAGCTCGAAGATCTGCTTCGGCGTTGCCGCATCAAATACCTTATCGTCGTATTGGGTCAGCAGCCGCGTCATATTACCGCTTGCGTCTACCTTGGCAAACCGCACCACGAAGCTCCCTGCCGCGCCCGAGTCAGGTGCCATGAGCAGGTACTGCGGATCGTTGAGTGTCACCTGGAATCTGACACTGTTCTTCGTTGCCTGCGGCGCATAAACGTACGCACCATAGTTATTGGTCGCCGTAATGCTGAACGGCCACACATTGCTGCCAATGGCCGACCCATCTTTATCGTGCACTGTGACCTTCAAGTAGTACGTCCCACCAGGCGTCAGCTTATTCCTTTCTGGTCTGGGCTTCAAGTTAATCTGTAGGTTGTTGATCCCACGCCCCAGATCGAAGCCATTCGGTGCAGGGGCGTTATAAAACCTATTCTGGCTGAGATACGCATGGCCGTACAAAGGAACACCATCAGCCTTTACCGCCTCATCCGACGTGGTGAATATATCGTATGTCGCCTTCAGATTTACGTAGGAGGACACCGTGTATCCCATGGTCAGTGTCTTTGCATAGTATCCCGTATTGTTGTACAGGATACCGCCACTGGATGCAATGGTCACCCCATCGATGGTCTGGAAAGGATAAACCGCGGTCAGTGCAGTGGAACCGTCCATCAGCACCGTCTCCCGCCCCTTCACTTTCATTGACAGGACGTACCAGTAACTCTGCCCCTGCGTCAATCCGTTGATCGTATAGCCTGCCGCATTTTGTACAGGCTTTCCTGTGGTGTCCACCTCAATATCCACACTGCCCTTGTCGCGGTTATACAATCCCTTGGCGGCTTCTTCTGTATCATACACGCGAACATGCACCACATACTTGCCGCTCTCTTTATCTGCTTGAGTTATGCCGCTGATGGAAAACGTATCCTTCACAGACATCCAGTTGCTTCCCGTCGTGATTTCCACGTCTTTGACCGTCGGCGTCATGCTGTCCAGTTTTGCTTCGTTCCCATCAGCAAATTCAAGGCTGTACGTGCCTACGCCCTTCGGGACAAAGTAGCGTCCCGTAGCATCCACCCTCCAGCTGCCGGAACCCGCATCAATACCGTAACGGCCAGGGTATACATAGTATGTTTTTTTGCTGCCGTTTTCCGTAAAGGTCGTGGTCAACAGCACTCTTGAGGTTCCGTTCAGCGCATCGCGTATCGCGCTCAACTTAATACTGAGATTACCCAGCGCGCCGGAGGGCATGCTGGACTGTCCACCCGACACGGCAGAAACATAGGTATCCATACCGAACTCGCCATGGCTGTTGGAGATAAACTGCAGTGCCACCTGTGCATTGGCAGCGTCTGCCATGCTCCATCCCTGCTCACCCGTGTCGTACAGGATAGCCGCATCCATCTTAAACTCCTGACCCACCAGATCTGCCAGCAGACCCGTGGCTATCTTCGCGTAAGGGCCGTTAGCATCCTGAGCCAGGGGCAGATAGATGGGGCCAACTTTGGCACTGCCATTGCTCGCTGCAAAGGTCATCTGCAGCAGATAGGCTCGCTGGTACAGTTCATCTGCAGAGGAACTAATGCCGGCACTGGCAGATTGGAGGTCAAACCGGATATAGTTTTCATCCTCGTGCTTATCCACGCTGATCTGCACTGCGTTCTGATAGCTGCCCGACTGGAACATCCCCTTGTAATCATGCTCCACCGGAGTAAAGCAGAGATAGAATGTCTCACTGTCCTCTGCACTGCTGGAGCTGCCAGCCATAAGCTCATTCATGATGGTCGCATAATCCAGTTGATAGCGGTCAATGGTCAGCCGAGGCTGAAGCATCTGTTCTGTCCTGCCTGTCACCGTATATGGGATGGTCACGCTGTACCAGCCGGCTGCACCAGACACGGGGGTTTTGTTAATAGGCGTCTTTTCTGTGATACCGCCTCTCTCCCACTCGATCTGCGTCCTGCCCGTCTCCGCACCTTCCGTTATGATGGTACCATCCGTATCCTTATATGCGTAATGAATTTCCGCCGTACCTTCAGTCACATGGGTGATGCTGCCGGTCCTGTAACCGGCATCCACCTTGTAGAGGTAGCTGTGGATGGTCGGATCCAGACGCGGGGCTTCACACATACCGGAGTTCAGCACATACGCCACACCCCGCCCCAGTGCCTTGCCATGCTCTCTACCCGCGCCGCTTGCTTTCTTAGCGGCCTCATAATCCCCATGATCATAGGGATAGATGCTCATTCCCTCTTCATCGCTAAGCTGACCGGTAGGTGAATACTTGGCGGTATATGAGAACACATACCGGTATCCTCTGTCCATACCGTTGTCCAGATTCGCTCCGCTGAGCCACACCGGTCCCGTGTAGTACACATACGCGCCATTTATGTATCGAGCGTCTGCATCATTCCCGGTTTTGGTGCCGCCAAAGAGCACCGCCACCGCCGGCAGCGTGTTGCTGTTGTTCGCTGCTTTTTGGGTCATAGTCATCAGCATCGGTGCGCCGCTACCGTTCCGACCAATAGGATCCGTCCCGTTTTTGACCAATGCGTTGTAGAACTGGCTATACTCCTGAGCGTAATACGTCACAGACGCCGCCAGCCGCTGCACATTGTCATAAGTAGATTGCAGTCGATAACCGATAAGCGCACTATCCGGCAGTGAGTCGTCCTTTTTCGCGCCATAGGCAGCCGCATCGGCGTTATAGATGGGCGTCGCCTCCACACCGGTGGCTGCATCCGCCAGCAAATCCGGCGGTGTCGCACCCGCTACCAGCAGACATTCTCTGTTCTCCACCCCATCAAAGGTGTTCACATACCCCAGGTCATCCCTGCGCGCGGTTTTGTCGGCCACCGATGTCACCACCAGCGTGTAATCCTGGTTGGGCGTCAACTTGATGTTACCGAAATCCGTCTCCGTAATCAAGTGTCCGCTGCCGGTGTAAATCTCCGTCAGCACATCGGTATCCGTGATATTGCTGGAAGCAATACGCACCTTACTCGCTCCCGTTCCGCTGTAGAGTTCCAGCGTCAGTTGTCCTTCCTGCAGCTCCGACAGTGCGTAGCTCTGCCGCGCCGCTTCCACCGAAGTATCCGGCACCAGCTTCAGCAGCTTATTAAGGGCACTGCTGGTGGCGGATCCCTCCGGCCACTGTGCCGTCATGCCCACGGTATCTTTGGTGCGGAAGCTGACTGTACCGATGGTACGCTTTATGCTATCCCCGTTTCCATCACCCAAATCCAGGTAGCCCACCAGCGTGGCAGTGTATGTGGTGTTCTTGTACAGCTTCTGGAAATCCACGTGGATCCGGGTCTCATTCGTCACCTGTGTTGCCGTGATGGTATACAGGTTCTTATCCAGGTCACCGGGGTTCTCCATAACGTCTTCGCCCACGTTGTCCACGCTGATTTTCTGGTCATAGACTTGATCGGCGTAAATCTGCAGCTCCAACGGCTTGCTGTTGTCAATCGTCAGCTTACTGCTGGCGTTTGCCAGCTTGATAACAATGGTTCCCTTAATCTGGTTGAACTCTTGGGAACTGGTGCTGCTTTCCAGCTCAAACGTCACGCCGGGCAGCGTAGCTCCCACTGCCTCAATGGCGTCTGTCTTGCCTAAGTCGTAGACTACCTGCTTTTCATTGTCGTTGAAATGTGCCTTCACGCCAAAGACATACTTTGTCCCGGAAGGCAGGAAGAACACCATCGGCTCACCGTCTTGCGGCAGCACTCGGCGGGTCTGCACCACGGTCTTTCCGTCGGCGGCGTAGACCGTGTATTCGTATTCCTCAATACCGCCGTGTATATCCTTCACCTGGGGACGGTAGACATCGAAGCCGCCGGTCACGCGGTTATAATTCGCCTCTGGCACCGCCGTTTTGTCTATCTTTTCCGGAGGTGTTTTCAGCGTTTTGAGTGTCAACTCCTGATCGGTCAAGCTCTTCAGACCACTATTCGTCTCCACTACCACCCGCGCCACATAGTCGCTGTTGGCGGGCAAGCCACGGAAATCCAACTCCGTGATCTTTGTCGCATCGGGCGCATCCGGTAACGGGGTGACTGTTCCGCCGTTCGCCAGTGTCATGCTGCCAGTTGCAAAATCCAAGGTATACTTCTGCATATATCCGGTGCTGGCCAGCGTGAAACCCTTATTCTGCTCCGGTGTCAGCAGCACAACCTCCGCCGTCTTGACGGAGTTTTGATAGGCTTCGGAAACTCGCATATCCACGCTGACGCTGTCCACAGCTGCCGCCGCTCTGCTGATGAATACACCCGTAGAATCCGTATAGAACATGCGGGTAATAAACTCTCTGGAGTAGATGGTGTCGTCCATCTTGTAGTAGGCCACCACGGACAGGCGATACGCCGTGTCCGGGGTTAATACATTGTCCAACGTGGCGAAACCTACCTCATCGACACCGTGTCGGAAGTCATCGAATTTCTCCAGACCCACGCCGCTCACTGCAGGCTGTCCCGGATTTACTTGGTAGCAGGTGATGGCCTTGCCGGTGGCCACTTCATAAATCGTCACCGTTCCGAAATACTTGTCGGAGTCTCCGTCATCGAATGCCAGTGCACCCGCCTCATCAGTAATGCGAATAACTCCGCTCAGCGCGGAGGCGGAAAGCTGCCAATCTGCAATGGTCATGGTCGGCAGCGCACTGTTGGTAGTCGTCTGGGACACTGCGTCCCGGCCTGCAGTACCAGTGCTGCCAGTGGAGCCGGTGCTGCCCGAAGCTCCGTTGGCACCACCTTCTCCCGTGCCTCCGGAGGTACCGGTTTTCCCGGACGTGCCGTTGGTTCCAGCATTGCCCGATGTGCCGTCCGCACCCGACGAGCCGGCAGTACCGGCTGCTCCAGCACTGCCAGCGGCACCTGCGGCACCGTCCGCGCCGTCTGCGCCATCCTCCGCTGTAATGTTCAGTTCCGGCACAATCTGCCGCCGCGTTTCATCCTTCGTCAAAACGATGGCATCATCCGCGCTGACAGAGAGCTTTGCCACGGACATCTTATACGTGCCATTATCAATGAGCTGTGCGACAGGATAAATTCGAACACCGGCAGCCGTCTGGATATAGCACTCCTCAGAAATGGTGTCCCACCGATTCTCCTCCGTCAAGAGGGAGACAATTCCGTCATCTGACACGGATACTTGCACGAAGTCGGCTGCATCCCGCATATCTGACTGGGAAAACACCACCTTCAGCGAGGGAGAACGCACCAGATATGTAGTATCGGACAGCTTCCACAGATGGTCGCCCAGCTGTATATCTCTTGTAGACGTGTGAGCCACATAACCACTGCCAGACGGGACAATCTCCAGACCCCCGCTGATGTAGTAGTTGTTGATGAAGTTGTCGGAAAGATCTGCAAAGTCGACCAGAATTCCCCCTGTGAATGCCGCCATCCCGCCGTTTTCGTAGTGCAGGAAGCTGGCACCAGGTACCTCAACTCTCGCCCCATCCGTGTCCCGGTAGCTAACGGATACACCGCTGCGGCTGTTGTAGCTGCGCCCCGCCTCAAAGCCGAAGCGTTCCACGTTACCGTTCACACTGCTCAGCACATAGCCGTTTTCCTCAAATTCCGGCTGATTGCTTTTCGTGATGGCAGCATAGCCACCGAGGAATCCGACCATTCCTATCACAATCAGTGCAAGTGTGACAATCGTTATTTTCCCTTTCATGTCGATCTCCTACCCTCGTTTTTGTTCTTTCTCCACCCATAAGGGGGTCTCTTTTTCCCCAGCCCCCGCAGCGTGAGAATCTTTGTCAAACAGAAACACGCAGCACAGGCAGCCGCACATCCCGTTTATAAACCACTTGGTTCAAGGTAACCAGTACTCCCTATCCTACTCTTTAATTACACCTCGATTCTCCGTGCATTCGCCGGTACACTCTGCTGTCACCTGCATGGACGATGTAGTAGCGGCTTCCGCAGAGCAAAAGCGCAGAGTATGTTGATGCGGTTTTCAATCCATTCTTCCTTCCCAACGCAAAAACCGCCTCATTGATTTCTTTAATTAGTACCAGCATCTTCAGCTCTATGCGTCTGGTATCAGAAAGCCCATCGAGCCACTCGCCTGTCAGGCGGATCGCTTCAGCCGATGCGAATTCACCATCCGCCATGCTCCCAACCCCATCGCATATAACCGCGATATACACCATTTCTGAACCTATGTGGCGACGTTTCAACAAAACGCCGTCCATATTGGTTTTCCGCTTGTTTACGACGCTTATACCGTCATAGCAGACACTGTCCATACTCATCCCCAAAACTATTTCCCAAGTTGCGTAGAACTAGTACTTCTACGTAAAATACATAGATGCCATTTTTTCAAGTGTAGCACTTAACTGCAAGCACTGTCAATAAAAAACACGTATTATGACGCTGTTTTTGTAGTTTTGCTGAGAATTCTTAAGAGAAGAGGCGAGAAGACTCGTGTTGAAAAAACAGGGCTTCCCCAAAATGCTGTGTATTTAATATCGATGCCTACTCAAAGGGATCGAACACTGCGGTATAAAACAACCTTTGGAAAAGGGCTTGAAATAAACACTACTATTAGAAAGAAGGATGAAAAGCAATGAAAACTAGTAAAACCACAAAACCCGAGTCTCGCGAAGAAATTCGGGCAAATTACCAACCTTCAGAGGACAGCAAAAACGACTTGATGTTAATGTGTGGCGAGGCTGGGCTGCCATCCGCGCATATAGATTCACGGGTAAAGCAGCCCTGTAGTTTTGCTCAGGCGGCAGCCTCATGGCAATTGGCAATGCAGGCAAGGCAGAAGGCAACGACACAGCAAAAGTATGCGTATCTTTTAAAAAAGCACATCCTTCCGCACCTCGGGAATTGCGAAGTGGGTAGTTTAAGTACAAATAGGATTAGCGCGTTCATTAGGGAAAAGCTCAGTTGCGGCAGAATTGGCGATAGCGGAAAACTGTCTCCAAGCTATGTCCGAAGCATGGCCATCCTCATTGGATCAGTACTTCGATTTGCGGATAAGCAGAACATTTGCTTTGGGTCTCAAATCGAGATATACAAACCTGCCTTAGTGAGAAAAGAAGTGGAAATACTCTCGATTAACGAACAATTGTATTTGGAAGAGCGTTTGCTTGGTGAAGATACTCCCACAGGAATGGGAATTATCGTATCACTAAACACAGGACTTCGGCTCGGTGAAATATGCGCACTATCCTGGGATGATATTTGTTGGGATGATCATACTCTCACCGTTCGCGGTACAGTTGTTCGTCTGTCTGGTGATGTTACTTCGGGAAAAGCAGCACTTCGGATTGATGCACCTAAGACTCCGACATCGCTGAGACAAATACCGATTCCGCTAAAGCTTTGGGCTCCACTGAGGCATTTGTATCGCAACTCAGTCGGGAAATATATGCTTACAGGGACAGACAAGTTCATTAGCCCCCGTACATATGAATATCGCTTTCATCGGTCATTAGAGCGTTATGGCATCCGCACGGTAAATTATCATGCTTTGCGGCATACGTTTGCAACCAGATGTATCGAGGCCGGAATGGATATAAAAACTTTGAGTGAGTTATTGGGACATTCAAATGTCGCCACAACTATGAATATCTATGTTCACTCTTCTATGGAGCGTAAACGCATACAAATTGAAAAGGTAACTGCTCTTTTTGAGAAGTGCCGAGCTGAGTAGTTTTGTATATTTTACGTAGAAGTACTAGTTCTACGCAAAATATGTGGATGCCTCGTTTGATTTTCCGGACTCCATTCTGCCTTGAACTTAGCATCAAAACAAAAGGGGAGGACTATCTCTTGTGGCACAACTATTGGTTGTTTAGAATTAGTTATACACCTGACGCACTGCTCACAGTATTCCACCCACAGCAGGCTCAAGGTGACGCCGCTCTTCTGCATCTCACGGTGTACCCACTCGTAGTCCGGCATCTTGTAGACAGGATTCTTTTGCTCGGTTGGAAATAAACGCTGGGAAACCTCCTGCTGTGACATGGACTGAGCTTGCTGCCAGTCAAGTTTCTGTTCCCGAGCCCGGGCTAATGTGCGTGTGACCGTGTTGCGACCGCAACCAGCGGCATCTACGATCTCTCGGTGTGTGAGTCCCAGACTTTTCAGCCGAAGGATCTCTTTGTGATTGACCATGGTAAGGCCTCCTAAAATGAATTTGCATCTGACGATGCTGAACTCATTTTAGTGGTTATCCTGTCAATGCACCATGGCTGCGGTGACCTTGCACCATTTTAGCGGTTTGGCTGCACCATTTGTGCGGCCTACACGCACCGTTTCAGGCGGCGTATTCAGGAGCTGAGCAACAACCGTGCCGAGCGCAGCATTAAGCCCTTTGTGATGGGCAGAAAGAACTGGCTGTTTGCCAATACGCCCGGTGGCGCGCAGGCCAGCAGCGTGATTTACAGCCTGATTGAAACGGCGAAGGAGAACAAACTTGACCCGTACAAATACCTTCTTTGGGTTCTGCAGAGTGCACCGGTGCTGAGCGAAGAGGATGCCGCATGGACTGAAAAGCTGCTTCCCGCAAATGCCCCGGAAGAATGCTATATGCCGCAATAATAGAAGACCGCCATCTCAGTGAGCAGTAGCTCGCTTTGAGATGGCGGTCGCTATTTTTGATGTGTGCAAATTAGGGCCGATCACTGTGCAGTGCATCGTGTATCC
>ERZ827043.414-NODE-414-length-55469-cov-7.222417_pt1 | contig 55469 bp, 76 predicted proteins | sample MGYA00519923_ERZ827043 | MGnify/ENA primary metagenome ERZ827043 (study PRJEB31778, sample SAMEA3449251) | human gut metagenome | biome: human gut; feature: human-associated habitat; material: faeces | place: United Kingdom | collected 2010/2012 ... | reverse complement strand
CCTGTTATATTGTATTTTAATTTTTTATTACTATTTAAAATGTTTAATATGTCTATGTATCCCCTATTAAAACCATTTGGGTAAGCTTGTTCCATTTCTTCCTTTTCAAAAGGGCATGTTTCGCTATCCGAAAAAGCATTTGGATAGATATGCATATACAACTTGTCTAAAGTTTTGCCAGTATTATTTACATATGTAATATTTTGATTATACTCAATTATCTTATCTTTATCATTAAATACAACATCAATTATGTAATTATTTATTTGTTTGTCATCTACTATTTGCATAGTATCATTCTCTGTCTTATGATTAATAAGAAAAAATACCCCTATAGCACAGAGTATAATAAGTATAACTAAGGCTATCTTTCTCCTTTTCTTATTAAAGTTTATAACCATTTTATTTCCCCTCCCATTTTACATGCATATTTTTTTTTTTTAGTTCAAAGATAAAACTATAATGTCTTATGTTATAATTTATCTGAGGTGATGAAATGTTTTTTAAAGAAGTTAATAAAAAAGATTCTGGAGATACTATAATCTCTAATATCTTCATAGATATATTTATGCCTATGGCTAATGGATTATACGTACAAGTTTATCTTTTAGGCTATCGACAAGCATGTGATCCTAAGGCCAATCCAAATTTTAATAATATTTCATTGGCTAAAAATTTAGGGGTTCCCTTATCAGATGTAATCAATGCTTGGAAGTATTGGGAACAACAAAAACTAGTAAAAATACATAAAAATGATGTTGAAGATGACTTTGATTTTTCAATTGAATTTGTAAATTTAAGAGATTTTTATATGAATAATATTGATAATAATAAAACTGTTGCCCCAGTCAAATCAGATACTGATAAACTGTTAGAAGCTAGAAATAACCCTAGCATTGTCAGAATGTTTAATTCTATAAACAAGATAATAGGAAGACCTTTAGTTCCAAGTGAAAATATGAAAATATTAGAGCTTATTAATGAATATAATTTAACTCCTGACTTAGTAGTATATGCATACGAATATAGTAAGGAGCAAAAAAACGGCAACCCTAAACCTTTAATTTATGTTGAAAGCGTACTTAGAAATTGGTATGATGCAAATATAATTTCTGTTGAAGATGCTAAAAATAGTTTTACAGCTAGAAAAGATAGATATTCTATTTATCGTAGTGTATTAAATCAACTTGGTTTCTCTAATAGACAACCAACAGATTCAGAAAAAGAAATTATAGATATCTGGATTGATAAATACAATTTTAGTCAAGAATTAATATCATATGCATGTTCTAAGAGTATAAATACTCCAAATCCGTCTATATCTTATATAAATGGTATAATGGAAAATTGGTACTCTAAAGATATAACGACTATAGAAGATGTTGAAAAAGAAGAAGCTGAATTTAAAGCTAGTAAACAAAAAGAAAAAGAAGAAAATCAAAAGAAAAAAGAAACTAAAACTTATAATTACAACAACAATACTAACTATAGTAAAGATAGAGCTCCAAAGGTAGTTACTAGATATCACAATAGTTTTAATGAGCACTTCAGAAAATATTCTGAAGATGAGTTAGAAGCCAAATTACTCAAAGTTCAAAATTCAAAAAAAGCAAAGTAGGTGATTAATTAATTGAAAGACTCAGCAGTAAGAGAAATTCTTTTTTCGTACCAAAAGAAAAGAGATAAGGCAGAATATGAATTTGAAGAAAGAAAAAAGAGAATATATAACAAGTTTCCGGAAATAGAAAAAATCGACGATGAAATAACTAATGTTGGACTAAAAATGATGAGATTAGTTTTATCTACTTCTCCTGATAAAGAAAATTTATTGGCTAAGTGTAGAGAAGATATAAACTCGTTAAAAGAAGAAAAACAAAACTTCTTAAAAATGCATAATATCCCTGAACATGATTTAGAAATTCAATATGAATGTCCTATATGCGAAGATACTGGATTTTTAAAAAACGGAGAAAAATGCAATTGTTTTAAACAAGCTCTTATAAATGAATATTATAAAATGTCCAATATATCAAGAAACTTCAAAACACAAAACTTTAATACATTAGATCTTTCTCTATTTTCAGATGATATAATACCAGAACTAAATATATCATCAAAACAAAATATACTTGAAATATCAGCAATATGTGAAATGTTTGTGCAGAATTTCACTAAAGATAATGAAGAAAATCTATTATTCTATGGAGATACAGGTTTAGGAAAAACCTTTATGTCAAATTGCATTGCAAAAGCATTATTAGACAAAGGATTTACGGTTATATATCAAACATCATTTAAAATGTTTGAAATTATAGAAGAATACAAATTCCATAATATAAATAATTCTATATCAAAAGAAAACTACAATAATTTATTTGAATGTGATTTATTAATAATCGACGACCTTGGTACTGAGCTTACTAATACTTACAGTCAGTGAATTATTTATGATATTAAATACTAGACTTTTAAATAAAAAGAAAACTATAATATCAACTAATTTCTCCCTTGGAAAATTAGCTGAAACTTATACAGAAAGAATCTCATCTAGAATTTTTGATAAATTTACATTAGTTAAATTTGTTGGAAAAGATTTAAGATGGGAAAGTAAATTTGATTAAAAAAAGGATGTACCATTTAGATTCTAATCTAATGATACATCCTTTTTATTTTATATTAATGCTTAAATAATTTAGATATTATTTATCGAATACATTTTTTCTTATTATAGTTTGAGCTCTGTTTGGTCCAACTGAAACTAAGTCTACGTTAACACCTATTAACTCTTCTATTCTTGTTATATATTTTTTAGCGTTTTCTGGAAGATCTTCGTATTTTTCAACTTTAGTTATATCTTCTGTCCAACCTGGCATTGTTTCATAAACAGGTTCACATTTAGCTAATTGTTCTAATGAAGCTGGGAAGTTTTCTAATATTTCATCTCCACATTTGTAAGCTGTACATACTTGTATTTCTTCGAATCCAGTTAATACATCTAATAACATGAATGCTATACTAGTTAAACCGTTTGTTCTAGCTGCATATTTAACAACAACAGCATCGAACCATCCACATCTTCTTGATCTACCTGTTACTGTACCGAATTCATGACCTTTTATTCTTATTTGGTCACCTATTTCGTTTAATTGTTCAGTAACGAATGGCCCTTCACCAACTCTTGTAGTATAAGCTTTAACTATACCAACAACGTCTTTTATCATGTTTGGACCTACACCAGCACCAACTGCGAATCCACCTGATGTTGGGTGAGAAGAAGTAACGAATGGGTATGTTCCTAAATCTAAGTCTAGTAAAGTACCTTGTGCTCCTTCAAATAAAACTTTTTTACCAGCTTTTATTGCATCATAAACTATTACAGTTGTATCAGCAACAAATGGTCTTAATTTTTCTGCGTATTCCATGAATTCAGCATATATTTCATCGTAGTTGAACATATCTGCTTCTTTATCATATACACCTTTAACTATTTTATTTTTTGCATCTACTTGACCTTTTAATTTTTTAGCAAATACTTCTTTATCCATTAAGTCGCATATTCTTATACCAGATCTTTCAGTTTTATCCATATAGCAAGGACCTATACCTCTTTTAGTAGTTCCTATTTTGTTATCGCCTCTTGCTTCTTCTGCTAAACCATCAAGTTCTTTGTGGTATGGGAATATTATGTGAGCTCTATCACTTACTTTTATATTCTTTGTATCTATGCCGTTTTCTTGTAACATTTCAAGTTCTTCAAAGAATCCTTTTGGATCAAATACTATACCGTTTCCTATAACATTTATAGTGTTTGGATTTAATATCCCAGATGGTATTAATCTTAATGCGAATTTTTTCCCATCTACAACTATAGTATGCCCAGCGTTATTTCCACCTTGAGCTCTTATTACTACATCTGCTTGAGTAGCTAAGAAATCTATTACTTTACCTTTTCCTTCGTCTCCCCATTGAGAGCCTACTATTGCTACTGTTTTCATACGTTCACCTCTATATAAATTATTATTAATTTTCGAACACTTACGTCTATTAGTTTATCAAACATTCGATTTTATTGCAACTTTATTTAAAAGAGAAATAATTTAATTTGTATTTTTTGATAATTAGAAAATTTATCAACAAAAATTATACACAATTATCAACAGAAGCCTGTGGATATTGTGTATAATTTTTTAGTTTCTTTATTTTAATATTTACAATTTTTATAAATATATATATTTTTTCTTCGCAATTAATAAGAGAAAAAAGTGGGTTTTTGGCCACAACACCCAAAAAACCCAGTAAATTAGGCAAAAATTGCTGGCCATTTTTAATTTTAAAAGTGGGCAATTGGCCAAAAAAAGTGGGCAAAAATCGTTTTTTACCCACAAATTGACCTTAAAAATTCTTTCAAAAATGGCCACAAAGCCCACTTTTTGACTAAATTGCCCATTTTTTAAAACCGAAAATGGGCAGAAAAATATCCTAACTATTGTTTCTGAGGTATCTAATTAATATCCAAATCAACCACAAACCGCCAGTTAGTATGACCAAAATAAAATCCAAAAGTGTCATTAAACAGCCATGCTTATTACCGTTTGACATAAAATCCTCCGTCAGCTCCAAATTTTTCCGGTCTTCAAATCTTCTAAAACTACTCTTCCGCAAACTCTAAAACCTGCAAGTTCACATATACAAAAAATCGCTCGTAAAGTCTTTCGAAAATGAGTTGTTTCTTTTGATACTCCGTTTCTATCGAGATTTTTTATTGCTGTGTATGGCACAATATCAACATACCCTTCTGTATTCTTTGAGGAAATAGAATCGTGTCGCATTATAATCCCCTTTCAAAAAGAAAAGGCCCACGCCGAAAATGCGTAAGCCTTTAACATTAGAGCCAATTCATTCAACATTAAATTCAGTAACAGCTTCTTTAATAAAATCTACACGAGCATCAATTATAACATTTTCAACTGCTCCGTATTGATTTGTACACTTAGCAGCAAGCCGAATATGCCAAACGCCATTACCTTCATATTCTTCTGAGGAATCTGGCGACCATCTATCATATTCGATACCATATTTATACACCATTTCCCCATATTTTTTAACAGCTCGATATGCTTGGGTTTGAGATTTTAGGTTTGAATACTCGTCATCTTCAGTTTTCTGTAAAACTTCATTGTCGGGCTCTTCGTCCTCAGCTTCCTGTAACATTTCGTTATTTGTTTCTTCATCTTTTGTAGTTTCTGGCTCTGGTTTTTCTATTCCTTCTGAATTGTCTTCAGTGGAAGGAAACGTATGATACGTAACAACAACCTCCGCACTCGGATCAAATTTTGCCAAGCTACCGAAGTTATCATCGCCATTAATACTTACTCGCTCGACAGCGCCGTCTTTAGTAATCCAACCAGTTACCAAATCTTCGATGGCGTTGACGCTTACGTTTGTAAAACCAGCAGATTCAAATAGGGCTTTCACGTCTAGATAATCTTTATCTTTGCATTCAGATGCGGATTTAGGTACACGAATTCTTCCATCATTGCTGCAACCGCTTATAGTCGCAAATATCAATATTACCAAAAGAACTATGGATATATTACGTTTCATAAGCCACCTCCGTTTACTAAATTATAGAACATTCAATTCTTGTTTTCAATAGACCTTTTAAGAAGAATATAAATTGCCTTACAAAACCACCAGAGAAGACGGGAAAGCTCACGTAAGGACAAATCGCCTTTCTCTAAACGAATCATTCCAGTCTCCATAACATCCATACATTCGACAATCTGAGTATGGCTATCAGGTCCCATCAAATATCATCCTTTTCTCTATTAATACTACGTTCCGAACAAAACCATTAGGATACCTTGCCTGAACTTTCTCAATATTCATACGAAGTATTGTTTCTAGGTCATATCCCATAGCATATGCAGTTAGAGCAAGATACCAAGCAACATCTCCGAGCTCTCGTGCGATGTGTTCGCAATCGAGATTATGGTTCTGAAAGAGATGTTTTTTCAAAATATCAATGCATTCTCCAGCTTCACCGTTTAGCCCCATTATTCCATCCTGTAAAGTAGCCTTGGGGCTAAGTTTAACATTTCGAGTTTGCACAGCAAGTTTCTGGTATTCGTTTATAGTCATATATTCAATTCCTCAACTTTTTTATATAGTCTGCAATCGCAAATAGAACCGATAGGAGATTGCTTCATAGATTCGCACGGACATTTGGTGCTTTCATCTCGTACTATAGCACACGGACAATATTCCAAATTTCCGATTGCGTTCTCGCTAAGGCATTCGTACAACGTAATATGATTATCTGTGCTATCATAAGGCATAACATGCTCGTCTATAGTTATAGTTTTCACTTGTATCTATTTGTCCTCCTTTCTATAAGCCCTTATAGGGGCAATTTTCACGGCTTAGACCGTCGATATAAAGGGATTTTAACTTTTTTCGTTTCGGACAAGCTTTGACTTCTGCATCTGTTTTAACACAAAAATAACATTCACCAAGAGGATCTTTGAGAAAGAATTCCAGATCATCCATAGGCATGGCTATCCAATTCTCAGTTCGTTTGGACGCTGACTTTGGAGCGATTGAAATATCCAGTATCTCGGTCTCTTTCTTAATACGAACAAGCTCCGACTGACTACATCCTTTGAATAAAATATCAAGAGAATCACTAAGGACAGATGCTGCCAATTCAAATTCTTTACTGCATTCCGTATCGTTTGTCGCGAGTCCTTTCAGTATTCCAAGCATGCCCATGACGTATAAAATTGTCTCATGTTTGCGGCCGTTAATTCCCATCTTTTTCCCTCCGCTTACTCAACCTCTTTCTTCAGAAGTGCGCAGCGATAATCCCACAATAAATTACAAATATCTGTTTTATCTTCTGGCAAGAGAAGCATTATTTTCCTCCTTTCCCGTAATCAGTTCTGAATACGGAAGTGTTTCAATCCAGTCGCAGAAGGTATGCCACTCATCTAGTTTATGATTGCAACGAGACTTGTGCATGTTTGCCAGAACCTCATAATTCAACATTACTGTACGTTTCTGGTTATAAGAGCTCGGTAGAAGCTGGATCATCTGCCACCAGAAAAGCTTTTGCTGAGCGAGTGTATGCTTCCATTCCGCATCTGTAATATCCGTGCTTAGCTTCTCAGAAGCTGTATGATACTTCTTACGGTAATAATTTAGAATATCTACAGTCCGAAGAAGCCAATCATAGGACATATTGTATTCATCACCGCCAAGCTCTTCAATGTGCTCGTGGCTAAAGTCATTTACGTCAAACTCCTTATCCGCAATCTTATGCATAGTTGAACAGGAATTGGCAACTGTACCTACCTTATAGGTATCAAACTCTTTCCACCAGTACAGCGGAGCAGTGATGTCAAGATAGACAACAATCATCCGCATGAATTTGCGGTGGTCTGTACCCGCATTGCGGAGGCGGGTCATGAGGTCGAGGTCATTAGAGCCGAGGCTCATCGTGTATCCATTATCTTCCCAACGCTCATTACAGGTATCAAAGCGTACTACACCGCCATGGAATTCAGTATCGCCTCTATCCCAAGAGTTCATCGGGTTTCTCATTCCTCTACTAGCTGCCTCAAAACCTACAACCTCGGTGTTTTCAATTTTAAGCATTTTTATCCTCCAGTTTAATAAATATACCGTACTCACCGTTATCGGTGGCAAGAGTTTTGCCTTTCAGAAGAGCCATAATATCTTCTGTCGACAGCTCAAATGTATCATTACCCCAGCATGACATGTTCGATTTTATTTCATCTTCGTTGTTACAAATAATGACTAACACATTTATTATTTGTCTCCCTCATCATTTTATTAGCGACTTTAATTTTTTGATCGTCGCTCATAGCATGTGGGCACTTAAATGCGTCCAATTCACAGAAGATGCACATAGCTCCACGTGTCAACGTCCAGCAACGATTAGCAAGTGCCATACAATCACTGGTCATGAACTTCTTAAGTGCCTCATAATCATTTTGCGAATCACGAAGATGTTCGCGAAGAAGATTTATCTCGGTTTTTAATCGCTCATTTTCTTTTGTTGCATCCGAAGCCAGTGTGTTACGTAATTCATCAAGATTCATTGTTGATCTCCTTCCGATAAGCAGGAAAAGTATTTCACTTGCTCAACATCACCACCCTGGATAGTGATCGACTGCATAAGACACTTCTTTTCTTCATCCCAGAACAGAGTATCCAGAATATGGTCAATCTCATCCTGAATATCCTTCTCTGTCATACGCATAACCTCGTAACCTTCGAGGCCAACGCTGGTGCGTAGTTTCCGCATAATCATACCCGCCCACATGCGGAACTTACGAGCTTCAAGACGTCTGCTAGCAAACAAAGCTTCGTATATACCTAATTCATTGACAGCAAGCATCCAGCGAGTTTTATTATCGCCAGGACGACGCTCAAAGTCTTCACCAATAGGGTCGTGCTCGTATCTAAGGTCCTTTGAAGGGACATCGGATGTATCGACCAAGACTCTTTCAAGCATGCTCGGTTCAAGACGCTCTACTATTTTTGCAGTTCTCAGTTGAAGAGCATCACAAATATCTTTAAGGATAGCCCACCATTCGCCATTAATTTCAATGAAACGAATATCATGCCCACACCAGGTTTCAATTTTCATCATTTTTATCCTCCTGAAACTTAACAGACATGAATTTCTCAAACTCATTCATACATTCCGGGCATAAGTCTATTGTTGGAGTGTAAGCACCATTTACTGTGTCGCCGACAGTGTTTCTTTGAATTTTTCGTATTGCATTCCATTCGGTTTTATTGCCCATCGGATAATGCTCGTACAATTTTCCGCATCTATCGCATTTCTTTGCTAGTGCCATCGTTATTCTCCTTTTTCAGATAATTATAAAGAACCTTGCATTTACATTGGTCTTCGCATTTGACGATTGTATCACCACAAAGGTATTGCTCTCCATTTGAATAATATAAATCCGGTCTTTGATCTACATACGGTTTAAACTCTAAGCAGTCCTGACAATATTCGCATACATCAAGCTTAATCATCATTATTCTCCTTATTAATAACCTTTATCTTATATCCAAGTTCCTTCTCAATCTCGTCGAGAGTCATTTCTCGAGGAGCATATATTGTTATTATCCTTTCTTTTTTGAGTATTCGCTGGTTGTTAAGAAAAAAAGTAAAAGGCCACTTTTGTGACCTCTTACTTTGTTGTTTTATTCAGCTTTGATTCCTCTATGCTTATTGATAAGCTCTTCAACTATTTCGATAGGCACGTAACCATAAATAGTTTCCGTGTATGGCTCGTCTTCGGCATATTCGTTAATGAGTTCATCTTCTATACTCGGAAAACCAAGCTCAACGCTTTCATAATCTTGCGCCCCATTACATCTGGGTTCGCAATAATGAAGTTCGCTGGCTTGTACCGAAATAGAATATCCATCATTACAGTATAACCTCGGTCGATTCTCTTGAATTTCCGTTCCATCAACATAATTACGTGTCGTAATTGTTTTCTTCAACCAATCTTTAATTGTCATATTGAATCAACTCCCTTCATTATAGGGAATGCATTTTTCGCGCGACTAGGAATTAATATTTGTTAGCTCGTTAAAGTTCAATTGGTTCCTCATAAATTTCTCGAGTATTTTTGTTGGATTGGTAGTCATACCCACTATCCCATTGTCATCAGGTTCTGTGAGAACAGAGTATCCAGAATATGGTCAATCTTAAGCTTCATTACCAAGAAGCCATATAAAGCAAATATAAATGATCGAATCCTGACACTTTTCAAGAAGATCGTCTCGGTCAGACCAATCGGAATATTCAACCTTATCACGAAGCGCAACAAGATGCTTAGTCATATATCCCCAACAGCACTGAGCCGGCGTACAGTTTGCGATACTTGCTCCCTCTTTAAAATTATGCAGAGGATCATCTTTTTTACCATAGAGAGCATTTTTATTCTTTAGAACATTTTTAGCGGAAACATAAAGTTCGTCAATCAGTTTATTAAATGTGTCACGTGTCATTATTATTTCTCCTTATAATTTACTGGTTTATGTGAGTATGTGTTGGTGGGATTCGTCAAACATTCGTTACACGGTTCTTCATCGCCTTTAAGTTCCGCGTACTTACAAGTTTTACAATATTCGTAAAAATATACTTCTTTTTCGACGTTAACTATCATTGTTCCTCCTTTATGCAGTGCGAACAAGCCCACCGTTCTTAGGCTTCACGCAAACACTTCCAAATTCAGAAAAAATATCATTGGACAAATTATATACATACGCCATGATCGAGTAGCCATATCTAGAATCATAGTTTTTAAGATCTTCGCGATCGGTTGGCCAATCGGATTCGTACTGAGAAATATAAAGAAGCGTCAACAATTCCCCGATTTCGGTAGTAGAGGATATAGCATGATAAACCAAACAATTATACTGGTCTTCAAACTTTTTAATAAGCTCGATTTGCTTATCTGTGGGCCAATATAAAATTCCACATCCGAAGAACGAGACGTTAACTATGTCATTTTTTTCAAGATCGTTGACGGCATTTTCATGAATCTTAAGAATACGCATTCGAGCTAATGCTTCGTTCTTCATTTCATTACGAGTTACTGACATGATGCACTCCTTTCAAAAATATCAATTAAGCCAAAATATCGACATTTGAATACTTTAAATCAGGCGAATTTTCTCGAAGCTCGCAATAGGTTTCCCACGTAATCTCATGCCAAGATTTATTTTCCTTATCGGTAAAGAACCTATTGATATTGAAGATTTCGCCGTCCGGCAACACGGCGTAGAATATCCCTTCAGTATCAAAATCGTCATTTCCGTCCGCAGACAAGAACCCTTCGGTATAAACTTTAATGGAACTCCCCGGACAGTACGGCATTTTAACAGGGAAATATTCGTCCATGATTCGATCAACTAGACTGCTATGCCAAGAAGAACCGTTATGAATATCAATCCCAACGAAACGACGGGTGTCAGTGTAATGCGTCGATCCATCTGGCAATATCGTTTTAAAAAGACTGCTCATGCGTTTGTGTTGCCAGTGGTTCTCAAAACCAGATTTCCAGCTATCTTCAGTATCGTAAATAGGAGTTAGAGGTCTTCCTTCAATAAGGCGGTTAAGAATGTTCTTGGTGATTTGAATGCTCATCCCAGAATGCTGTACATTCGTAAGAACTTCGAAAGCTTGAAGCGCATTTTCGTAGCATGCCACCCCATACTCCCATTCGTTCCCAGATGCTGCGTCTTGCTCTCTACGACAAGCCAATTCTACTTCGTTTTTCGCCCAATCCAGAATGCTATTTTCCATCTGATATAAATTTCCCTTCGTTAAAATTTTGCTTTTTCTTTAATGCTTTTGAAATCGCCAAATCGATTCCTGAATAGGTTTTAAAGTGATAGTAATATAAATCCTTATAAGGCGTGTTGAGCCTATCGATTCGACCACTCGCTTGGGTCATTACCTTATAAGAATAGTTTTGAGAATAAAATATAATAGTATCTGTTTTAATACAGTTCCAGCCTTCCGCTCCTGCATTATACTGAACTAAATATATCCATTTGTCTGTATCAGGAATCGGTTGATGCTTGTGGCCATTCCATTCTGCAATCTCTATCTGATCACCATAATAAAGACTTTTGAGAATAGCTAGCTCGTAATCATAATTGTAGAATACAATCGCTCGTGAATGTCGTTCTAACAATCCCAGCAAAGCCACACATCGAGACTCATCAGAATTTACAACACGCCGTAAAGCTAAACACAATTCGCTCGCGTTTTCAATTGGCTTGTCTTCCCAAATATTCCAGCGATTTCGATAGATGCTTTTATAGCTCAAAATATCATACTGAACATAGACATCTTCATGATGCGACACGGTCTCTCGCTGAAAATCCATATTTACCAGAATTGAATTGCGCAATCTAATGAGTCGCCCAGTGTTTAGATATCTATCAATTTTAGGATAGCTACCATTTACCCAGCGATATACAATATGATCATTTTTAAACTGAGTGCGGTTTTTGTAAAACCCATTGGCTACGAAGACCGGAATATAATCTGACCACGTATCCCCAGGTGTCGCGCTTAACAAAATCCAGTCGTTATGCTTGGCGATTTTAAGAAAGGCTTTTACCCAAGTTCCGGATCCTACTACTCGCTGCTCGTCAAATATAAAGAAGGCGTCAGATACTTCAGCGTATTTATGAATGTTATTCCAAGAATCAATAACGACTTTATTGTGATATAGGTTGTCCTCCTTATTTGGAGAAAGTAAAAAAGGAATCAACTCGGCTTCCCATTCTTTAGTATCTCGTTTTCTGGCCGTGGTAATAATATAAAGGTCTTTGATACCAACGTCGTCCATTGCAACGTATTCGTCCGTACCAATTTCGCCGCCTTGACAAATATAATAGTATGCTAGACCAGTTCTCGATTTACCGCTCCCAACGCCGCCACATAGAATGCAACCGTTTTTCATTCGTTTAACGGCATCAAGTTGGTAATCTCGAAGCGATATACCAGCCATATAGAACTTTACCTCCTAAATATAACTTAAGAGAAAAAGTAAAAGGGATTCGAACCCTCGCCCTCTAAGTTTTAAACTTAGTGCTCTACCGCTGAGCTATTACTTTTTCTCTCATAATACGAGTTGCAAATTTCGCGTAAAACTTTAATTTACCACGCACTATCACCGTCGTCCGAATACTTATCGGCGAACTCATCATCTGCAATCGTGACGTACATTGTCTTCAGATAAGCTTTGATGCCTTCCTTACCATTCAACTCCCAATTATAGGGCCGAATAGTCAGGTCTACGTTGGCAATTTCGGCAAAGTCGAGTGTTTCTATGCTATCCTCGTCCAAAAGAACCTTCTTACCCTTGTGAGTAATCATAACGACCTTCGGAGGTATAACCTTAAAGCTGACAGTAACCTGAATATAATTCCTGGGCTCGTCGTCCGTATTAATATTGCCGTTTTCATCTCTAGGTCTAAGCGCTCGAACATTCCATCCATCTTCGCGAAGGCGCTGCGCCATTTCCGGATCATCTATGATGACACAGAAGTTACGATTGCCGGCTCTGTTGAATGCCGTTTCCTCTCCGGCAAAATTTCGAAATATAATGTGAGCGTTTTCAATTATAATGTTATCTACATTCTTATATGCCATGTTACTTAACTCCTTTTTTAAATATCAAATGGTGGTTTGTCATCGGGAATTGCTTTTACATATGGATCATCTGAAACAAACCATTCAAAGTCACCATAATCAAAAATAGCAGCAACAGCGTCGTTTGCCATTGTCTCGTAATAGCGATAGTCTATATCGTTTTCTTTTTTATTCGATTTGACCATTTCGGATTCCATCCATCGATAACCTTTGGAACCGCCAGCTGCCGCATAACCCTTTTCGCCGGTTTTCTTGTTTTCGGTTTCGCGCAACAGTATTCCGCCACCACATCCGGGTTTTATCGGACAGAATTGACCGACTTTACCGATGAAGTGATAATTATGTCCCTTAGCAATCTCAGTGGTGAGTTCTTCAACACGTTCACATTCATCGGGCATCGGCTCATTCATGCGTTTAGGATCAGTAATCTGTTTCCACAGTTTGTCTTTTTCCGCTTCGAGCGCGCTTACATCCGGCAAGTCTTCATTCATATCCAAATATAAAGCGGAGCTTACAGATTTTGTCTCGCAAAGATCGTCAAGTGTAATCTCTTCATGGGTGAATAGTTTCTTAAAGACATATGGCACTTGGAATTGAGTACCAGTGGCTGTCCATTCGCCACCATGCTTCTTACAATCCTTGAGGATATCTTTGGCTTTGTTGACATATTCTTCCCCATATAGCTCGCAGCAATGATCGATGGTGGCGTACTTAGCAATATAAACGGCGTCATTAACGAGACACATGCGGTCGTAAGTAGCCTCATGCTCAAAGTTATATCCATATTGCCGTCCGTACTTAGTTATAAAATCGATTATTTCCGGAGTAGCATCGGGTATCTTTATCGAATCTGTTTTTATGTGTGCCACAGTGAAGCCCTTCGACTGAACAACATGCTTTAGGTTTATCATAAAGAGAGCTCCACGCTTAGCGACAATATTATCCCGATTGCGAACATCACGAAAAGGATTATCAAACGTTGCTGAAGTCAAACCATAAACAGAATTGATAGCAATTTTCAAAGCCTGAGCCAAATCCGCTGCTGCGGTCTCATCCGTTAAGTATTTAGCCAAAGCTCCGTCCAGCATTTTCTTCGCTTTGTCGAAGTCCTTATGCTTAATAGCTATACGAGCGTCGAGAATTTCTTTGAATCGTTTGGTATAAACCGGTCCGAAAAGCTCTTCTGCGACTATACTGCTCGGATGCATTGAGGCAATATCCAGCAACGCAATATTTCCGTACATACCTGGTTCGGAATATACATAACCACCTTCGCCAACTTCCTCTCCTCGATAAGTGGAAATACCATTGTCGTAGACATATCCAGGAAATACAGGTTTTAAATTCTCATCGAAAAGTGTGTATTCATCACCGAAACTGTCGAATATGCACCCATCAGGAGAAACGGTCACAGGAGAAGTTTCCTTTGTAACCAAACCCATATCTCGATATTCAAATTGATCCTGGGGTTTACGATTAGTGCCAAATATAATTCTTGTGGTAAGCGAGTTGGTCGTGTCATTAACAGACATACCTGCTACATCTGCCAAGACTTTTCGAGCTATGAAATCCGCCTGACGGTTATCGAATACCGCTTCAGTTGCTATAACGTCATTGTCACAATATTCAGCAACTTTGGTCCACATCTCTTTCGGGACAGGTTGATCCCAAGGCAAACCAAGTTCTTGATGATGTATTCCGAGTTCGATTTCCCACTTTTTAAGTGATTGCTTTTTAGAACAGAAATCGTAGACGTCGGTATACGATACGTTATAAGCCTCACCAAAAAATGCGTCCCGATTTCCGGTTATTATTTTTTGCGACAAAGAATATAATTGCTCGTTTGTATAACCCATAAGTCGAGCGTACAATATATGATTGTCGTAACGTCGGCAATTGAATCCGACAAGATTGAAGCGCATTAGATCTTCAATTTCAATAGGCGTTGGGTTGATCATACGTACAACCGGTTTTCCCTCGCCCTGAAATTTCCAATTGACTAAAAATAGATTTGGGAAAACTTCAACATCATAAAAAACAAGCCGAACATCTTCACTTTTCGAGGGCTTAGAAATATCATCCGATTTGAATCGCATCTTTTTAACCAATTTGACGCAGTATTCCGCTTGGTTCGTACTGCTCATAGCAAAATTGAGTATCGAATTGCGCATATCGGAAATATCATATTGCAAGCCATTAGAATAAGCATCCTCAAGCCCTTTATATATGAAGTCGATACTCGGTTTGGTGTTGGCATGATATTCCTTGTTCAGATTTCGTTTAATAAATGTTCTTAATGCCTTCTCGTTCTTAATGCCCTCAAAATTTACCATCTTATTTTCTCCTTTCATTGGTAAACCTGAGCTTATTTGTGCTATAGGTAGATTATTGCATTTAGTCAGTTTACGTCTAAGAGAGCTTTTACCCGTAAAGACTTTGACCTCGATATGATCGTCATAGAATCGGCTAAGTTTCTTGGAATCACCGGTATAAATATAATGCAAGTGAATACCCTTACCGCTTTTACTCAATTCCGCATATGTTGCTGGCCATTTGCTTGCAGCAACCAGATTAGCTTCGAATGATTTTTCTCCACTTTCATCTGGGATGTCAAAGTCGATTACGATATGATTTTCAGGAAGCTTTACATAATGTACTTTGTCCGTTGAAATATCTTTAAGAGTTGTAGTCACATCGTCCCAAGGTTTGCTTGGAGTTTCTTTAGATGTGGCATATTGCGCCAGACAATTTGAACACACCTCGTCAAAAATAGACTTTTGGGATTTAAACTCAATAGTTGAAATATCAGGTTCACATTTGGTAGTAAGTTTGACGTCTTCAAACTTGTCTGTCCGGAAACCCGAATAATAACTACGAGATCGCGTACCATCGTCCATTGTAAAACGTTCCTTATAGTCTCGGAAATAATTCTTAAGCTCTTCCTTAAACACTCTTTGACTTAACGGATAAGTTACTTTAGCTTCATCGCAATAAGTATTATACATTTTCCAAGCGGCTTTTAGCGTGGTACCATCTTCGTTCTTAAAAACGTAATAAGAGTCTAAAATATAATTGTAGAAATCATTAGATGCTCCCAGCATTGCCAGTGGTATGTAAGTATCATATGCTCCTGGGTTCTCTTTATAAACTTCCAGACAATGATATGCTATACCGCCCAGCTCAAATTTAATGCGATCTACAGTAGTCTTATACTCTTTGCTACTAAGTTTATTGCCAGTTGGGGACACATCAATCAGACGTCGAATAAGACCTGATTTTGCATCTGTAATTTTTACAGGTTTATTCGTACCCATGAATAGTAAACATTTAAAGCGATTGGCGTAAGTGGATTTGAATTTCTCATTAACCGTCATAAGCTCATGTGAAACCAAGCTGTTAAGTCGTGTATTGTCTTCAATTCGAGACAAATCACCGTCGTGTTGAATAGCCACTAGCGGATTAGACTTAAATGCTTCCAGAGCAAATGAGTTACTTGACGAACCAAGAGCTTTCGCATCAAAAACCGAATAATAGCCTTCGAATAACTGCTGAATAATATTTAGAACGGTCGATTTACCCGTTCCGGCAGCACCATAAAGAACTAAAAATTTTTGAAGTTTCTTACTATCTCCAGATACGATTGAACCAATAGCCCATTCTATTTTATGTCGTTCTTCGTCCGAATAAAGAGTAGACATTAACTTGTCATACGCGGAAATATCACCCGATTCGAGAGGATAGTTAAGCTTTTTACTCGCGTAATCGGTCTTTTTCAATTCAGTATTTGAGAATATCAACTCTTCATCCAACATACGATAGTTGTCCCGCATTTGCTTTTGACAATATTTATGCCATGAATCTATCATTCCAGATTCGGCATCCCACATATGAAGGACCTTTAGGTTTGAATCAAACTTTTGTCGATTTTCCTCGGCATATCTATCCAGTTCGCGATCTATGAGTTGCAGTGCGTCCTGCTCCTCGGTGGACCATAAACCGCGTTCCTCAATCCAGATGGCATAAAAATCGCCACCGCGAATCATAAGATCGGAGCTTTTACAGACAATAAACTTCGGATAGATTTCGATTACTCCACGCTTTGTACTACGTGTTGAAATCATTAAGAAGTCCATCATTCATGTTATCCTCCTCTCTTATTTGAAATATAATTATTAATCGTCTCTAAGCTCCAATTTAATGGACTATCAAATGTAAATATCAATTCCTCTTTATTGGGAAGTTCGATTATTATAGCATTCGGTCCTTTCGGAAACCACTGACTGATTAGGTTCGAAAATTGAGGAAACCTAGCGATTAACTGGTCAAATATCATTTGTTGAGTCATGGCCACCTCAATTGTTTAAATCTGTTAAATACCAGCATAGCTGATACCATATTTCGGTTGATCGCATGTCACGATATTTTCGATTCGTTTTAAATAAACCACCCTCGCCATTTGGAGCATATTCTCGTTCAAGAAAACGAGTTATAACATAGTCTATATAATCCAAATCAAAATTCCTATCATCCATCGAAATCAAGCCGAGATTTTCTATCATACTCCAGAACCATTGGCCTGTTCTATCTCCAATATCTGGATCGTCCATGATTTGTTCTTCACAACGAAAAGCCAGTGCGACCATCATTTCAAGGACTGATACATTATTATCATCCAGGTGTTCCTTTATGAGTGCGTGTGAATAACCGCATTCATATCCGAATCTATATCGAAGATCTATCCCATCTTGGGCCCGATTCCTATCTCTTGGCAAAATATAATAGAAATCCTTCTCAAAAAGTGCCATCAAAAGCTTACGATAGGATAGATTCTTCATATAGTATTTGTCATGGACGAGCTGATACATCCAGTCAAAATATTCGTTGCACAGCTCATCGTCTATCATCTATACTAATTCACCTCCGTTGTATCATGGTAAAGCCTACGAGACAAAAGAATCTCGTATTCGCACTTGTAATTTTCATTACGAATATGCAGTGCGTCATCCTCGTACTCACCCATATGGTTTAGATTTTCCAAACCTACCACGTCATCAACGTTTTCGACGATATGATCATCTTCGTCGGTCAAAACGCCATCAATATAATAGTTCAAATTGACTATGGTGTACTCGTCATCTATGGCGAAATCATCGGGTGAAATAATATAAGGAGGTTGATATGATGGATCGTTTAGTATTACCGGATCCGAAGATTCCTCATTATCTTTCTGTGCTACTGTATCGATCATATCTCCCGTAGCTTTAACAAGGCTCTTGGGATCGGTATAGTCGATATAACCATTCTTCGTCAGTTTTGCAGCGTATGCTATCAAATCGGGCTTTTCATTAGTTTCTGTAGCGCCATTCGAATCGACGGTTACTTCTTCCGATTCTTTCTTTTTACGATAATGCTCCCTTACCTCGTTTATCTCTTCCTGCGTTTGACGTATGTACTTCTCTTTAAGCAGCCGCCAAGTCACGAATGACCCTACTGCCACACCGCCTATAAATATAATTGCTTTGTGCATTTTTTCTCCTCTGTACGGATCGTCATAATGGTCAAAGCCAAACCACCAAATAGCATTGCGATGCTCAATAGCATCCCTCCACAAATGTGGCGTTTCCTCTCAGTATCCAAAATATCATCAATCTGGACAATTATTCCATTAATCAGATCCATAGTCTTACTTCCTATCTTTACCAATAAGGACTGCTATGCCTGTTGCAAAGCAAAAAACAGACATGCTGGCTAAAACATAAGATAAAATGACTTGCCCGGTATTCATATTACTACCTCCTTGTTTTAGTGTTTTTGATTGATTTTGTCCCACATTACTCCATCAACGTTAAAGTCAAGAAGAATGGCGGGTTCGAAACCATTTACAAAATCTCTAGTTACCGCCCTATAAAGATCGTAAATACCGAAAGAAACGTGACAATCCGCGTTCTGGTCCTCCGGATCATAAATCCAACCAACTACTTGACCTATACTACATTTAGGAATTCCAAGGCTCTCGTAAACATCGTTCAAGAAAAGATAGCCGTCTGCACGAAGCCTCTGATTAGCATAGTTTTCCTGAGCACGGAGGAACATCAAATTATAATCCGGATTCTTCTCCCAATTCGGATTAGTTTCGTCAAAGAAGCGAGCGTATACACTGTTCTTTTCATTTTCTACGACCGGAACTATAGTCTTGGTTTTCTTAGTTTTTCCGTTTTCGTCTACAACGGTCTCTTCTATTTTCTGAGCCTTAATACCATATTTCAATTCGCGATCTACAGTTTCGCCATAACGTTCGGTAAGACGTTCACGATAGCCCTTAAAACTCTTATCGAGTGCCGCATATGCAGTCGCGATTGCAATATTACGCTTACGAAGAATATTGTTCGACGTCAGAATCCCAGTTATTGACAGACCGCCAAGAAGAACCGCCGGGCCATACAGCTTGGCAAATTTCAATGCTGTCTGAGCGTAAACTATTGTGAGATCCTTTTTCATATCGCTCTCGGTATACTCATCAGCGTACTTCTCATCTTTGGCTACCGTATGTATTTTTTCAACATCCTCTTTATGCTGCTCCAAAATATCATTCACCTTGGTGGTTGCCTTGCAGGCCATTACAGCGCTCACAACGGTGCCTATAACTCCAGCCACTACAAGAATCTCGGGGCTATACTGACGCAACTGAAAGCCGGTCTTCTTAACAAAACTAGCTGCTTTAGTACTAATGTTACTCATTCTTTTCTCCTTCTTAATCTAATGGAATTGCTTTGGGCATTCTTAAAATATAACCATCACGGGTATGCTCGATATATGCTTGACGAATATCAGTCCAACCGTATTTATTATCGGTATAGCGTCCTGTAATACCTACCAATTCATTAAGATCAGCTATGCTAACCGATGGATAGCGATTTAGCAGATCGTCTAATGTCGACAATACTTCGTCGGCGTCTCCACGGTCTTCAAATTTAAAGTCATCAAAGACGTATCGTGACGCACTACGAACGTAATTAGGTTCCCTGCGATCGTTCGGTCTATCGTAATAGCTACTATATGAAACCTGCGATGCTCGTTTATTATTTGTTTTTCTATTTCTTGACGTCTCACCGTAAAGCATCATGTTTACGCTATCCGATATGACAGCTTTAAACGCCGGAAGTAATACTTCGGTCCAAATATAAGATTTGACAGTATGCAAATCTTCTTTTACAAATGTCTCAGCGAATTTTTGAATATCGTTTTTCTTCTTTACACTGACATTGCCAGTTACGATACACCCCAAGTTTTTTTCTGATTCTGTTTTTGTTCTCTCCTTATACTTATCGGAATTCGGTTTCAAATCATTTAATATATCCACAGTCGTGTTGTTTTCGGCCATGCGATTACTCCTATCTGCTAATAAAAAAAGTAAAGGTGCCTTGTTACAGACACCTATACTTTTGGGTTACATCAATTACTTGATCTTCTCTTCCCAATCATTGAACTCTTCGAATTCATCCTCCTTAGATTCTACATAAACGGCCTCTTTAGAAGCTTTCTTTGCTTCGTGCTTCGCCTTAAGCTTAGCCCAGAGCGGTTTGATGGCATACTTATATGCTGCTACGCCTACAAGTGCTGCCCCAGCAACCACCCCAGCTATCTTCAGGGTCTTACTTCCTCCGCAAGTTGCAACCTCTTCAGTGACGTCCATGATGTCCTCTGCGTTTGTCATGATCTCATTAGTTTCCATAATTGTTCTCCTTTCAGATTATAATAAGTTAATGTTTCCTTCATAATAGAAAATGTAATTTTCGCGTACTAACGGCAATATTTATACGTAGGAGATATATTATAATCTACCGCTATGCACGGAGTGCCATCTTCGGACAGATGAGCACTAAACCTAAAATTGATAAGGCCGTCCGCAATATTCCAACCCAAGTCATCTCCAATTTTTATGGATGGCAGCCCTATTTCGTAGTAAAACTCATTAAGCGAGATGTACATTTCATTAACGAGGCGCTTATTTACCTCGTTTTGCACATGCTTTAGTTTTTCGATATCTGATTTGAAATATCTTGATGAAATGGTATCAAAGCAAACCGTATCGCCCTTAGCGGTTATGATTACTTCGTTAGTTTTCATCGGGTTTTCTTTAATATGATCCTCCGCTATAGCGTCACGAATAATCTCATTCTTCTTTTCTCCAACGATTTCAACCACCTTTTTTTCATAGTTGTTAAGAGCAGCCTCGGTTATGCTCCATGCCGCAGTCAATGCTGCTCTACGCTTAGTATTTTCCGAACTCGCTCCGATTAGACAGGCAACAGACATCCCACTAGCTATTACAGATGGTAAATAAGAACGCCATGTGGCTTTGACTGTTTCAATCGGAGTCAATTCATCTTGATGAAGTTCCCGCTTAGATGCTTCAATCAAACGCAATGCCTCTGGTGTAGCTCTAACTGCCAATATCGTAGATGTAAGCATTCCGGTAATACCAATGCCTGTTAAAATTTCAGGATAATAGGTATTTAAAACGGTTTTGGCTTTATACATAAACGCCGCCATTTTAGATGTGCTCATTTCATACTCCTTTTTAATGATAACGCTTTTCTTAATAATAGAATATAAATCTCCTCTGCCATTTCATAAGCATAGGAAAACACCACGCTTCTTGCTCCGTCATTCATACTATAAAATTCATACATCTCTTCCTTAAATTGTTTAACTGTTTGAACCGGATCGTCCGTACTACTTTCAAGCCTTTTAATTATCTCGCCGGCCGCGCAAGATGAATAAGCTACTTCTTGCAGATAGTAATGAGGCCATCCGACTTTCGGTTTGGGGATAGTTTTCGAACAATAGCCATGAATGAAATTAATAGCCTGATCATTTGTCATATCGGTACTCCAAATAAATAAGAGTCCGTGTTCCGGACCCTTACTGTTTGTTCGCGAGTGCTTTAGCAATCTTATCTTCGATTACTCCGTCTAGCTTCTTGTCATTAATACGGTCGATGGCGAAAGTTACTGCCATTCCGATTATGCTAAGAGCTATATTCAAGATTTTAATCGTTTTGATGTTCATAAGCTTTTAGCCTCCTTTCATAATATAAAATGTTTATTTCGCGTAAAAACAAAAAGATAAGAGTCCATATTCAGACTCCCACCTTCTCGATTCGTGTTATCGAGTGAACCTTCTTCGTGCATCGATCACGTTTTCAGCTACACTATCGAACGAATTCAAACTCGTAGAGCTCTCAATTCTTCTTTTCTCATACTTTCTCCCAAAAAAGAATCCTATGATGCCCATTAATCCAAATCCGCCAATAGTAAAAGCTTTTCTATGACGCTTCACAAATGATTTAAGTTTACTCATTTTAACACCTACCTTTCATAAAAGGAATTGTAAATGGTGCGTGAATTATTCCATATCGAGATAATCAGCTGTCGGAGGAAACGGAAAGTGAATATAAATGCACTCTAACCCATCATCCAACGTCACCAATTCGTGATCGAAATCAATCCATGAATAACCATAATAACATTCACCAGCTTCAATCGACCATCCGACAGTCTCGCCAAATAAAGTATTTGCGGGATGAAGATCCAAGAATGCATATAGCTCGTTCAGGTTTGCATAACCTCTAAGCTGGTAATTCCGATTGAAGTGATACTCGGCCAGTAATACCTCTTCTTTTGTACGAGTAAAGAATTCCCCATAATACTCTTCGAAAAACAGGAATTTTTCATCGCTTAGCATTAAGCCAGTATTGTCATCGACTTTAGAGCGTATCATAGCGCCCCTAACTTCTTTGTCAGCTTCATCGCCATAGAGTTCTCGCATCTTTGACTTATATTCCTCATATGAATTACTCAAAAGGGTATAAGCTCCGATCAACGCTTCCTTATTATTTCGGCTAATAGCGTCCGAACCAAATATACAGACTATGGTGCCTATACATGAAATAGCGGTCGGAATATAACATTTCCAAGCTGATTGTATAGCCTCCAGCTTGGTGTAAGCATATGGGTCGCCATCATGATTAAAGCGACTATCTGCTTTTATAAGTTCACAGGCTTTTGGTGTAGCGCGGATCGCAAGTATTGTCGTTGTAATAACCCCTCCGGACCCTATAACCGATAGAATTGTTGAGTTGTTTCGTTTTACAAAACGTTTAATGTTCGCTATAAACCTTGTCATCTCATGCTCCTTTCAGAGAAAACGTCGATCGATTACTGTTTCCCATCGCTTGCGTGGTAATGGTTTCATCTTTAATGCCCACATTATTTGACGAATCGTAACCGTTGGATATAAACCGTCCATACATCTTTTAGCACGTTTATCGAAATATTCTTTGAAGCCCTCGTGCAAATATAAAACGTCAGTTAACCAAGGGTCTATTTCATCCCACCAAGTAACTTTGGTAGATGAGTCAAATCTTTGCTGAACGACGGCCAACCCTTGCTCTCCAATTTCGTATAATGTGCAGTGTGTATACACTGGATGGTCGCAAATATAAGCACGTCCATAACGGGATCTATAAATGGGCGGTTTTTCAAAGAAATATCTCATAAATCAGAAATTAAGATGCCTTGTTAGACACCTTAATCCTTTCATAATTACTTAGTGGGTTTAAATCTGTTAAACAGTCCTCTAAATGTCGTCGAGGTGTACGCTCCAGTCTCCTCGAACTTAAAGCCTCTTTTCATCCATATTCCGTAAAATACCAACGGTAAACCAATTCCTAACAATCCAACTATCAGATCTGTCAAATTCTTGTCTTCCCGATTTTTCAAATCATACAGCTGATTTAGGTTTTCGGTCGTTTTCGCGTATTTTTCATCATACGGTTCCAACGCGGCTAAATGATCGAAGTCCCTTTCGATCTCACCTTTTAGCTTTTTTCTTTCTGTAAACATTTTATACCCCTTTCGTTATGGTTTCATAAAAGAAGGTGTTAATTTCGCGGAAGAAAATCTTTCTGTTCAACAGCGAAAGTTACAAACTTCTGTCTGGAAATATCATCAACAGTATGCCCTTTAAGCTCCAAGAACAGATAAGGTGGTTCTTCAATATCTGAATGGTCCATACGAAGAGTGCCAAAAATCTCCTTGCCATCTTTTAAACCCCGCAGATAACCAGTTATCTGACCGACTATCAACCAGATAATACTCCAAATCAAGTACCAAATGTAATTCATAATTCTATTCTCCTTTTCTATAAAATATCATCAATAATCGTCACCCGCATATGGTATTCGCAAAAAGAATAAGAGACCTGGTTTTCCAAGTCTCTTAAATCCCCAGCACCCAACCGAACAACAAGCAAAAAGGCGCAACGAGCACGGCCAACACAACCACACAAGCGACAAACAAGCAAACAGGCGCAACGAGCGCAGCGCACCCGACACAAACAAACGCGCGACGCAAAGACCAGCCCGGCACTACGTAAATCCAAACATACGCAGTGGCCGCTACGACTCCAATAATTAGACACACGACAAATGCAATGGACATAATTATCACCTTCCTTTCATAACAGAAAGTGCATATTTCGCGTAGAAAAAAGAAAGAGCCCTCGTGGGCTCAATCCGTGGTATAAACATAAATATAATTTTGTGGTATGTCTCTATTCGAGAAGACTCGTACAATCAATAATTCTTTGATTAAATTTCTCCATTCGGTATTGGAACAAGTTAAGTTAATGTACCACATCGTACTATTCTTCCAGTCACAACTTCCAACTGCCATGTCAATTTGTATTTGAGTAAACAGCCGGTTGCACGTCTTTTGTATAATACGCAGTGCCTCCATTACTTTGGTTTCGTCCATAATCAAATGATGTCTCTTGTAGATAATGTTGTCAAAAGTCCTCATCATAATACACCTACCTTTCATAATAGAAAATGTAGGTTTCGCGTATTTACTGCCTTTCGCGATCTAATATCCAGAAGAACCGTCTGTACAATTCGTAGTAAACGTCTTTACAGCAGGGAATATCTAATCTAGCTTTAATCTGTTCGTAAGACAGCCCCTCCGTTACTCCGATAAGAATATATTTTGACAGCTCTTCACTCGTCAAAACCGCTACTCGGTTAACCAGTTCTATTCTATCTCGGTAATAGATTTTAGACATCGCATAACGCTCTGTAGGGCTTTCTGAAAGGTTTTGGCTTTTTAACTCCCTGGGGTCCTTATTAGAGCCATTAAGCCCGTCTAGAGCCGAATATGCTCGTTTCCAAATATAATATTGCAGACAAAAGTGTTTCAGCTCATAATACCTATGCCGTTCGATCCAATATTTGTTCTTCTCCGATACTTCCGGTCTTATCGTAGTGCTCATTTCTTTTCTCCCTTCCACATATAACCAGTTTCCTCATACAGACGCTTTGGCGAAATGTAAAAGTTGATGCGCCCGTACTTGCTATTCATTTGTTCAACACTACCAATCAACTTTCCGTTTCTTGTAGCTTTTCCGATTGGTAGCCATCCGGATATAATACCGGCTCGGACCCAGGAAGCATCCTTTCCATACACCCTTGCAACTACGGCCACTGGAACTGACCCTTCTTTAAATACATTATCGTTCAATTTCATCTCTCCTTTTTCGATAAAGCTTTATTACTATTACCTCCTTCGTCATTCATTTTAGAACTGCCAAGGAGCATTATTGAAACGGAACTCAGTGAACTTCTCCACTCTTTAATTGTTGTTTCGCAAGGATAATCTTCGTAATCTAGATTAAATGAAGTTAGCTTACCGGATATGAAACCTAATATAATGTCAGATCTGTAATGATGATATGGGATAATATAGTCGGGTAAACATCTCCTAATCCGGCCACAAGACATGCAGTATTTACGTTGCACCTTAATCCAATGACGTTCCCCTCGTTCAGTTCGAAGAATTCGAGAGACGGTGTCATAGTATCGCAGCTCTCCACCACAGTCATTGCACCGTTCATCAGTAGTCATAGCATTTTTAATGATAAGCCTTAAAAATGCAAAAAGAAAGAGTCCATGTAGGACTCGTTCCGTTAATCAGTTTTCTTTAATTGGTCCATTAAATATCACCTTACTAGATGGGAGTAAGTTAGATTCCTTCTTAAACTGATAACCTAGATTAGAACGAGCTTTCGCAAGCGTTGGCGCCATTGTTGCTCCTTCCCATTTATCGGTTAGTAATCTTCCGAATGAATTCGTAACCGGACCCTTATAGCTAAAGTGTTTGTATTCCATATAAACCTCCATAAATATAATTCTCATAAAAGAGGCTGTAAAAACTGCGTATGTATAAATTGACAACTCCTACAGATTCGCTATATACTTACTTTGGGAGGTGTAAATATCAATGCTTAGTAAATGTCCAGAATGCGAATTGCAAGTGAGTGATAAAGCAATTAGCTGCCCACATTGCGGCTATCCATTAAAACCAATTGGAAAAACATCAGCTTCGCGTAAGAATAAACGCAGACGTCTCCCCAATGGTTTTGGGCAAATAAGTGAGATTAAAGGCCAAAATCTTCGAAATCCTTTTCGGGCTATGGTAACAATTGGGAAAAATAAAAATGGCCGGCCAATATGTAAGCCATTAAAGCCAACATCTTATTTCGCATCTTACAATGATGCTTATGCAGCCTTAGTCGAATATAATAGAAACCCTTACGATCTGTCAGATAGCATTACCGTAAAGGAATTGTACGAACGTTGGCTTCCCGAATACTCTAAACAACGTGGTCCATCAGCAGCGGCTGCAATTAAAAACGCATGGCTATATTGCAGTGAGGTATACGAGATTGTCGTTCTTAATCTTCGTCCACGCCATATTAAGGGTTGCCTAGAAAATGGAATAGCCGTCTTCAAAGGCGTCGAACATTGTACCACTCGCTCTATTCAGGTTAGCATAAAGACGCTATTTAACCTAATGCTCGATTACGCCGTGGAATACGAGATAACTGACAAAAATTATGCACGTTCTTTTACGATCTCTTCATCTGGAATAAAATCAGATTCTCCTCCCGTACAGGAGCATATCTCCTATAGTGATGAGGAAATGGAAAAGCTTTGGGCGAATATAGATAGGATACCGTATGTTGATATGCTACTATATCAATGCTATTCTGGATGGAGACCACAAGAATTATTCCTTCTAAAGATCGAAGACGTCAATCTGGATGAAAATACTGTGATGGGAGGCATGAAAACGGATGCCGGTGTAAATCGAATTGTACCGATACATCCTCGAATCCGTTTTATAGTCGAACGACGCTATGAAGAAGCCAAGCAACTTGGAAGCGAATATCTTTTTAATACTCCACCTGAAAGCGGGGCTAAATATCTACAGTTCAGCTATCGAAAATACTACGATAAGTTTGTAAATATTAGAACTAAACTCGACCTAAATCCAGAGCATCGTTGCCATGACGGACGAAAGCATTTTGTCACGATGGCGAAGAAATATCAAGTAGATGAGTACGCCATCAAGTACATCGTTGGGCATGCTATTACGGATATAACCGAAAAAGTATATACCGAACGGGACATTGAATGGTTGAAAGAAGAGATGAAAAAAATCAAATAGGTTCTTTCCAAGGATTATGTAGGAATCGTGGTATAGGAGTGATATATGAATAATATAGGAATATCCTACATTTTTCATCTTTGTATCACTCCTAACCACTTTTTAATTCCTTCGATTTATTCAGGCGTTTCCTGTCTTTTTCGATTTGCCTAATAGTTTTGGTTTTTGCCGTTAAGAGCATAATCATAATATCCTATCAACATCTTTTCCAGCAATTTAAGCATTTTTATAATCGAGATGTAGGAATACTCAAGGAATAAACCATTCCTAAGCCCAATAAATCGCTGTTAATTACGTCTTAATTCGAGTTCTTCCTGTACTCGGCCGTGCTTATACCAAGTATGGTACCGAGGAAGGTTATTACCGCCATAACGGTCTTTACTATTTCCTCGCTATAAGGAAGACCCCACTGAGTAGCCAGAGCAAAATACAGCGTAGACAGTGCGGGAAGGACTACCATAGTTACCCACTTCAGAACATCGTACACCTTGTCGTTAAGCTTGAAAAACTGCATAATATTACCTCCTTATTCATGCGCTTTTTTGTTCAAGTGTTTTTCTATTTCATTAATGGCCTCAGTTACGGGGCCATTGCAACCTTGTTCTTTTAATCCTTTTAAACAAGCCAAGAGAGCATAGGTATGTAACCGTTGCTCCTTCTTTTGTTCGACGATTTCGTTTTGAATTGCCGTAATATCAACATCCTGCTTCTCCTGCTTCATATACCATTGGTGACCTTTATTCAAGTAATGCGCTATTACTCCCATAGCAGTTAGAAGAGAAGCAAACGTGATGATCGTTTGTGCGTCCAGATACATTAAATATCTTTCCCTTCTTTTAATTGTTAAGTTGCTTGGATAACAATGATTTTAGCTCGGCAAGCTCGGCTTCGAGTGTTTTAAGCCGTTCATGAGTCTTCTGTGCATCTGCCCAAAGGATAGCCGGAACACGATCGTATTCTACCGATTCGGCCATTACCTCCCGCGTTTCTTTGTCAGTGTGGTAATCCACCAGCCATGGAAATTCCGTTTCAAGCTCTTCGGCGATGAAGCCGTAAAAATAGCGGCCTTTATCTAAGCCGCTTTTAGGAGTATATGTGACAGCTCTCACTTTATCTATTCTGTCGCTTACGCCGTCATACTCTCTGATATCGTGTATCTCCTTTTTATATCGTATAGAGGATGAAATCATGCCTAACGAGTATCCACCGCCATACGCATAGTCAACTAATCGAGTATTAGCACTACCACTAGCACTTGGTGGGGATGTCATAAAGAATCTGCCATCGGTTGTTAAGTTACCCTCAGTATGCAGGTTTTTTTTTACTGACAGGCCATTATATCCTTCTATATCCACAGCTCCCAAGGTAAGTTTTCCGTATGTATTGCCATACAAGGTGACGCCATTACCAACAAGATTGTTTCCATTTATGCTAAATCCTCCGATTGAGCCGCTGCCCGCCGTTATTTTCCCGGTGAACTCGCCCGCACTTGCATATACGGTTCCGCTGATCGTCAGGTTGCCGTTGCCGTCAAATGCAAAAACCGTGTTTCCGCTTGGATTTTTCATCGTGATAGTGTTGGCGGTCAGGTCAATCAAAAATCGGCCATCTTTTGATTTGAGTATACCAGCAGTAATCCGCGCTGCGTCCATACTACCAGTCGTAATGAAGTCTGCTACTATTGAGCCATCTCTAGTTATGGCTGTAGTATATGGACCTTCATAACCGTTAGAAGAATATCCAAAACCGGATAGATTGAAACGCCAAACTTTCTGAGCTTGAGAAATATCATCATTATCCAAAAACAGCAGCTCATTAGGCTTATTACCGCCACGAGTATCGTGTAATATCACGCTTCCACCCTGTTGTCCGGTTATAGCCTCAGTCGCCGCTATTATAGCAGCTTTTACTGCGCTGGATACGCCACTATTTTTCGAAATATCAATAATGGATGAAGTTTGAGATGAAATGGTATCGGCTAAACCTTTCTTAACTTCTCCGAGTTCTACATTGTCATACCGTTCAAGCAAAGTATTATAAACGGTTTTGACGCACCTCGCAGTCGAAGAAACACCCATAGCCGCGAATTCAACCTTGATCGAGTCTCCAAGCTCGACCCGTTCGAATATCCCAAGATTCTTATATTCCTCCGTCTGGTTCAAATGAACGAAAGACACGGTAAGATTAACCTCTGGAATACCGATATTATTAGCCGAAATATAATTCGTCGCGGCATTAGCAAGCTGAGTCGTCGAGGGCTGTTCCTCGAAGTCGCGGGTGAAGTCGACTGGCAATATACGAGTAAAATCGTATGTACCAGGGGCATTTACCACCGAACCGCTAATAGTCGTTTCATTGCCAGTCCAATAGGGTAATACACCAGTATAGACGTTCGAACAATTCTCATCCTGTTCCAAATCTGTAAGGTTCTTGCCATACTTTATGGAGACACCGTTATCAAATCCGCGCAGGGAATGCAGTTTAACCGTATACTTATCGAACTCGTATTCTCCGCCATAAATATCCAGTATATTCGATAAAATTGTTCGGCAAGGTGTTGGAGTTTCGATTTCCATGACTCCAGAATTCGTCTTATCGCTCCAAAACGTGAATGGATTACTTATCACGCTAGACGTCGTTAAGGCCGTCAGAGCCGCTTGTACGGACTGAGAAGTGAAGTTTGTGACTGGTATTCCGCTAAGATCGTAGCTAATATGAGCAGCATAGATGGTAACAACCTTATTTAATGGCTTAGTGATTCGATACACACGAAAAGGCTGTTCCGACTGGGCTGGACTCGGTTTAGCGAATATAATACTCCGCTGTTTGATCTCGTCATAAAGATGACCCGTTATAGGATAAGTCATCTCTAACTCATAGGAGCCATTTCTTTCCTCTGTAACTATACAAGAGCCGGCATCTATAAGCTTGCCAATTCCTCCTGTTGTAAATGAGGTAGTCGTTGGTGAATATAGTATTGGAATCATAGTGTCCACCACCTAGGAATAATTTCTACAGCTGTAATATTACCGGTCCAGGTTATCGTATTGGCGCCGATGTTAAGAACCGGAAAATAAAGGGCTGATATATTCGCATTGCAATTTGACAGCCCTTTATAAGCGTGCTCCAGCTCGCTATCGAGCATTATATACTCGTTTATAGCATTGAGAGTCACAGTCCGATCCCCTATCGTAAAGGTGCCACTGCTACCAGTAATCTTGATTAGAGGTTTAGCCACTTGATTTGTAGGGTTAACCCAAATATCACCCCTACTAATACTAACCGCTTTTTCACCCTCTTTAAGAAAACGTTGAGGCTTGCAATTAAAGGTGACTTCTACTCTGCCTCCCTGATGAAAGAAATTCTCGATAGAAGTTCCTTCTTGATATAGAGCCATACGATAATATTCTGGCTCATAGCTATCCTCTAATCGTGCATAGGTTCGAGCAGAGTGCAACCATGTGGAGATACGATTGGCGAGTACCGTGAAATCGCCATGATACTCGCCTATTGCCAACTCGTACACACGCTCTACATTTTGATAGGATTCACTATCGAGTACTAAATCCCCATTACGTCCGGGAACGTGCACAATAGTGTAGTCTCTTTCTGGATAATTATACTTAGGTGGATGCTCAACCTCGATACCGTAATCTTTGGAAGACGCTCCATTAAACATTATTATGCCCATACAGCGTCCCTCCTTTCGACTTGCTGCTGGAGTATTCTGGATACTTCATTCGCGATTTCACGCGGATTGTCCCCAGTAATTGAGAAATGATTGGTTATAGTAGTCTTCTTTTCTCCAGACATAGTATTACCAAGCTTCTTAAGTTGCTCAAGCATGGATGCAGTAAGACTTGTGCTATTAGGCTGAAGCGGGAGTGATCCCATAGTAGTTTTTGCCAGATTAACCGTTCCATCAATAGAGTATCCATTCCAGGAATCTGAAAGCTTGTCTATACGAGTAGCCCCGGACTCTATATCTGACAAGTCCAATATTGGTCGAATCGTAGGTTGAGTATCGATGCTATTTACAACGTCCGACATGCCATTAATAGCCTTTTCCATTGCAGTCTTAGCTGTTTTGCCAACGCCAATAGCGGAATTCGCAATACTATTTTCGGAATCCTCCAAACCCAAAGCTAAACCTTCACCGGTATATACGCCGATTTTTCTGAAAACCTTAGAAGGAGAATTAATTCCAAGCCAGCCTTTAACTGTTCTTACGGCTGCCTTAGCGATGTCTTTAGCTTTCTGCACTACAGCATCGATCATATCACCCATACCTTTGATGAATCCTTCTATAACGGCTTTACCTGAAGCGCAGAAGTCGGTTACAGCTCCGCCAGTCAAGAATTCAACAACGCTGTCTATGATAGTAGTTATCAAATTCAATACCGAATTCAGAAGATCGGTGAAGTTTTCATCAATTGCCTTCGAAAGGCCATCGATAAAGCTTATAAGCAAGTCGAAACCTGCTTGGGCTATGTCATCCATTTTCTCACTTATACCACGAATGAGTCCCAAAACAATTTCTATACCTGCCTCAACTATAGGCTGTATGTTATTAGCGATAGCCTCTAGTAAACCCGTTATTATAGAAAGAACCTTTTCAAATATCAGCGGACCATTCTCATCGATAGCCGTAAGAATAGATATAATAAGGTCCAATATCGTAGTTACTATAAGTGGAAGTGTTTCACCAATGGTTAGGACAAGACTCGTAATACCGTCAAGAATTGCCTGGATAATACCAGTCACGATGGCCGATACTACAGTTATCAAGGCGTTTACACTGGCCGTACTTGCTAAAGCTAAAGCGGTTAAACCAGCCGCGATAGCAGTCAATCCGGCGCCAGTTAAAGCAAGACCCGCTCCGAATGCTAGTATGGCTACACCAACTAAGGCTAGTGCACCAGCCAAACCAAGAATAGTAGGTATAACAGGAGTCAAAATCGCGCCCGCCAACCCAAGAACCAGAAAAGTACCTGCAAGAGCACCAAGCGCTACTAGCATGTTTGTAAAAGGAATACTACTTAGGATTTTTAATGCTGTACCCAATATTATTAGCGAACCTGCTACAATTGTTAAAGCCAAAGCACCTTTAATATTGTCATTCATCGCGGTAAGGAACAGTGCTAGTACGCCAATTGAACCACCGATAGCCACTATACCCTTAGCAATGTCTTCCCATTGAAGAGTTTGAAATATCTTCATGGCTCCAGCTAATATAACAACCGCTACAGCAACATTAATCATAGCCAGACCAACGCCTAACATTTTCTTTTGCGGAAAAGCACGGGCTGTTGCAGTAAGAATTGCCATTACTCCGACAAGAGCCGCGATACTACGTCCTATATCATCTTCGGGTATTTTAGAAAGTGTTTTCATTGCGCTAGCCAATATCAACACAGAAGTTGAAATACCGACCATTGCTACGGCGATAGATCCCAATCCTTTTATACCGCCACCAAATCCCGAAAATAACTTGAGGAACAAGCCAAGTTCTGTCATCAAAGCACCGATAGCGACAACTGATTTCATAAGTTTATCGCTTTCAATAGAAGATATAAGCATTAACGAACCAGCTAATATCCCAATCGAAATCGATATATTCAAGAGCGATTTGGCATCTATGCTGGTTTTCCAAGATGACAAAGCATCTCGAATACCATCTAGCACACCAACTATTGAACCTTTTATATCGCCAAATATTTGAAGAGGCTTTTCAATGCTCGATAATGCTTTTCCAATAAATACTGAAATGGAAGCAAGGGAAAGACTGTTGATTAGCTTTGGTACGTCCCCTTTTATATTGCTAAAAAGCTTTGATAAAACTTTACTAACAAATGCAGCGCCTTTCCCAATAGCAGAAAATATATTTGTAATATGAGGCGAAGCACCAGAAAATAAACCTGTTAACCATTTTAAAACACCGCCTATTTTTTCTCCAATAGTAACAAAAATATTTCCTTCTTCGATACTCTTGGATAAAGAAGTAACCATTTCTCCCAAAGAGCCAGTAAATTCTAAGAGTGTCGGCACGAGAGATCCCGAATTATCAATAATGGATTGCACGACAGTCCAAACGCCTTTTAGAGCATCTTTGATAATACGAAGAACTGAAAATAACCCCTGGAATGTTGAAACTAAATTATCGCGATGCTTTTGTATAAAATCAGAAATTGATTGTACAAAATCGCGAAAATTTTCAGTAATCTCTACTAATCGTTCAGCGGTCATTGGAGGAAATACATTAGACCAAGCTTCGCCTAAAATATCTAGCATATCTTTAAGCTGGCCTACTATTCCCATTAGAGATTCGATGAGGGCTTTTTGTCCCCCAAGTTCACTCCATTGAGAGAGTAATTCGTTGCGATTATTACCTGGTTCAGCAAAAATGTCGAACATCATCTCTGCTAAATCAGTCCAGGTACTAGTGGCTCGTTCTGCATTACCAAATATCAACTCAAAAGTATTTAACCAGCCAGAGCTTACAGCGTCCCGAGCAGAATTGATAGCGTCTTCAAAAGTACGAGCTTCCTGTGCGGCTTTAAATCCCTTCAGTGAAAACGCATCAATTTGTCCATCTAATTCTTTAATTGCTTGGGATGCGGTTATACCTTTTTCGGTTGCATAATCATAAATCTGATCAACAGCCTTAGAATAATCTTGGAAAACGGACATCATGACATCCGATGTAAACCAAGCTCCTTGTGTTAAGCTCGTTGCAAACTGAGATTTAGTAAAATTATTCGCTTTGCCTACCAAAGAAGAATATGTATCATCAGCGTTTTTCTTTAATGTACCTAATGCTACTGCCGCATCTAAAGCTTTTTGGCGAAACTCATCAGTGTCCATCGATACATTTTGAATAGACTTATAATCTTCCAAACGCATGACACCCGCACCCATAGCTTGGGAAAGCTGATACATTGCATGGCTAGCTGTGTTAGCATTTTGACCAGACAAAGCTGCCCAGTTTGCTATACCTTCCATAGCCGTAACGGATTCGTCCAAGTCTTTGCCGGTTGCTGTGAATTTAGCAATATTAGCAACCATTTGCGTAAAATCGTAACTTGTTTCATCTGTAAACCAGTTCAGTCTTTCAAGTTGCGAATTAACGGTTTCTATATCATAACCTTGAGCAACCATAGTTGCTACAGATTGATTCTTAGTATTGTATTTTGACCATCCGGTGGAAATCGGATCTATCGTTAATGATTTTGCAAGCTTCAAACCAGCATTTACAGCCGAATTAGTAATGTTTGCCAAAGCCGTGACTGCCATGACTTCAAGTGCAGAGAATTTCATCTGGACGCTGTCAATGGCATTGCTAAAACCAGAGAAATCGATACGATTTGCAGAATCGCTAATATCTTCTATACCCTTAGAAATCCCATCAAATTTCAAACTTCGTTTAAGTTTATCGATGGTGCTCATACTCGTCGCCACATTGCGTTCAAATTGAGAATTATCAAATCGCATTTCGACGACTTTTTCGTCAATCGTTTTGCTCATGCTCTCGTGGCCTCCTTCCATACAGATTCTGCTATTTTGTCAAAAATAGGTTGAATAGCAGGATTAATATAATCACGTCCTTCTACCCATCGCCCATTTCGAGAAGCATGGCCGTACTGTATGATTACGGCAATTGGAACTCCATTTTGAATATTCGAGTTCGTAAAAACAATCGACACACGATTATTGCCCTGCTGTATTTCATAGTCCCACGACTTTGCAGTTAAACCCGAATCTATAGGTGTTGCAGATTGTAAAGCGGCTACCCCTTCGCGACCATAAGCATTTAAATTTCCAATCTTAACTGCTTCTTTAATTCTTTCCGTATATCTTTTAAACTTAAAAAAATCCCCAGTTTGCTTAAAGGTAATCACTTAAACCCACCGCCTATCCTCTCGTACCAAGAGCATTTCTCCGAGCTTCATTTAAAGACTTATTGCGTCGCATAATTTCGCTCTTAGACATTTTCTTAGGTGGCTCATTCTTAATTGCAAATACTCGAAGAAGTGTTAACAATCGATTGAGATGCCATTTCTGAAATTCCACTGGTATATTATATGAACACATAGCATAATAGATTAATTCGTTAGTCAGTATCTCTCTACGAGCCGGTTTTTTGTTTTTATCATCGTTGAACCAAGTTGCGGTCATAGGATCGTCTATATACGCTATAATCGCAGATATGTTGTCTTTTGTTAGATTGTTATAGACTTCGGGGTCAACGTTCTGAGTAATTGTCATGCAGCGAATGTAATCTATTATTTCTTCTGCGGTCTTTTCTTTTTTATCCAAAAATGGTTTATGCCACTTTGATTCCCATTTTGAAATGGAAACAAGAGAATGCTCTAATTGCAACGTCCATTCTTTAGTATAGCAAAACTCATTTTTGACTTCGTCATAAGCTACTTCCCTAGCAGGTATTGTAATCTGAAGCATTCTCTCTATCCTCGTTTTTACTTCCCTGTTGCAGTATCCTTAGAAATAAGGCCATTAACAAACTCACTGGCCTTCTCTTCATTCGTTGTCAGCTCAGTAAACAAAACCGAATATGCTTCGCTTTCTGAAAATTCCTTCGTTTTTTCAGGCGTTTTCATAAACCTTCGTCCATCTTCAGATTTTTCGCCATACGCTTCCAGAAGAAGTTTCTTAAAAATCTTAACTATTTCATAGTAATTCTCGCTCTTAATTATGGTTTTTATATACGTTTCGATATTATTGTCTATTCCCAAAAGCATTTCGGTAAGTTCCGGTTTAGAAAGATGGAACCAAAAACTTTCAGTACGTTCATTACCATTAAAATCTGTATAGGTAACCGTCTTTACGATCATATTATTTCTCCTTTCTAAATAAAAAAGAGTCGCCAGCTTACCTGAATACGACTCTCTACAACTAAGTTAGATTAACCGTTCGCTTTGGGCCCAAAAAGTTCTATAACTTCGGCGGGAAGAGGCAGACGGGCGTCAACATCTTCGACCACATCCCACTTAGACGGATCCCATGCTCCGGCAGTCTGGATGGCGGTCTTACACTTATAAGTTTTACTCTCATAAGTACAGTAATCACCAACCTTATACGTTGCACTTGCACTGAACTCATCAGCCGCTACACCATACAGTATATCTTCGAGCTGCTTAAGTTTAGCTTTATCGCACTTTGTAGAATCAATAGTAAGCAAAGAAGTAGCCTTTCTACCAGGTACGTTAACCGGAGTAGTCGATACTTCCCAAGAAAAAGTTATAGCCTCAGGAGAATCATTTATAGTACTGTAAGCGCGCTCACTAGGAGCCGCCAACGCACCATATATCAGATGAAGCTTATAGCCATGCTCATTACCTTCGAGGTCGTTACCGACAACCGTCCGGTAAGACATACCGAAAGTCTTACGTTCCTGCTGGCCAATAGTAACGCCCTCAGAGACCTCAGCAGAACCATCGCAAGCTTCGAATTCTTTCGGATAAGTATAAGCCTCAACTGTTGCGCCAAACTCTTCAGCAGACATAAGGTTGAGATACTTCATGTCATCTGCATAAAGTGCAGTAGCTTCGGCGCCAGACGGAGATTCGGTGACAGCGGTAAGACCATTCCACGCCACACCCTTGCCATACTTATTCTCACCAAAAGGATAAAGTACACCATTTCGAACACCGGTTTCGAACAATCGTTCGCCGGCATTATCCCAATTAAGTCTCATAGATTTGCCTCCTTAATAGTAAAGTGTAAACACATCGTGATACAGATTGTCGGAAACATAATTACGATCATATTGAATCCCAGGAATTCGAGAAACGTCCATAACAATAGGGCTGTCGGGATTCGAATCTATCACGATTACAGAATAAAAATGCGATTGTATATAAACTAAATCATCTCCAAAATCATTATCGATTTTTTGACGTTTATATACAATCGCTGGGTATTCCATTTGAACATTCGGGGGAGGTTGAAAATACACATTGCGGCTCCCTAAAGTTTTCTCCAAAAGTTTTTGAAGATCGAGTCTAGTGGGCATTATATATACCTCCCAGCGATAGATTCAAACGAGGAAAATTCACTTCCACGCTTATAACTTTCCATTTCTGCCCCATATAAGTAGCATAGCGTATAGCGTGGAAAGTGTTCCTAGCATATGGGTCGGCTACGATGCTTAAGGTGTTTTGTATCACGATATCATCATTAACCTTCTCGGCTGTTCGAAACTTTCCCGTGTTCTGAATCCAATCACCATAATAATTGTGCTCTACGATTTGCTCTGACCACACACCAGGTGTTGTTTCAATCGTCGTAGCAAAGCCGATTTTCCCATAATATTTTTTCATTTTGAATTTTTACCTTATTATTCGGCTACGGCAGACCATTCAGTAAGATCCACGGAAGAAGCTCCCTTGCTAACTGTGGACACCTTATTTGCAGCCAGAGAAACGGCGACCAAAGTCGTAGTGCCATCCATAATCAGCAGACGACCCTTCTTAAACGCATCCTGAAGAACAGACTGAGTTACCTGGGTCTTATAGTCGGACTCATAATAGAGCTTCTTATCAGCAGTCTTACCATAGAAGACATATGCAGCGATGTTCTTATCCTTAGCCTGATCAAAAATTCGCATCATAATTATATACCTCCTAATATTCTTTCAGTAGATTAAGCGGAAACCTTTTCTACAGCTATGGCAGAATAGGGAAGAGTCAAGGCGCCAGAACAACGAGTTTCAATAAGATACTTCTGCTGGTTATAGTCAATGTCGAAATCATCGAACATATTGACAGCACCACCCTTATCCGCGCCAATGGTATAGTCATTCGGATTGACGATAATGCCCAACAGAGTATGCACCTTACTAGCATCATCGGTTCTCGTCAAATTCTCCATTACGGGAACAGTAACGATTTCCTTAACACGCAGAGTAGTAGCCAGTTTAGCAGCCGACTCATAGATCACACGACCGGTAGTGTCTTCTATAAGAAGCATATCAGTAAGCATATCTTCAGTAGTGTACAGGGTAGGATTACCAGAACCCTTATAATTCTTACGAGCCTTAATGCACTGCTTAATGAAATTCTTTGCTATAGCAGAATCGCTATCGCTAGAGGCAACGCTGACAGTCTGCTTAATTGTGTAGAAGTCATCATCGGTCCAGATAGGACGAATATGAATAGGATCAATCTTATCGTCAGAGGAACTTACACGACCATCACCGACCAAGACTGCCCTAGCAAGTTCCTCGTCTAGCATAACCCGCATTTCCTTCTTTATCCAAGCTACTACATCCAGATCAACGATATCAACCACATCATCGCGATCCATCTTCTGCTTCTTATACACAGTAGTGGGGCTAGTACTTCTCTTAAGCAGGGTGAAGACTTCCTCCTTCTTAAGATTACCCTTAATATAACCCTTAGCGCGAGCATCATCCTCGGTAATATTAGCGAAAAGGGACTTTATCCTAGAAAAAGGAGTGTGGCGAATGTTATTCATGAGCTTGCTCACCCAATCCATATTGCGAGAAACAAATATGGGCTCATTCGTTACCGAGCGATCATCGGGGAACAAATATCCAACGTTCTCTATACCATAATCAGCATGGAACAGAGAATTACTATCACAACCTCTATCCTGAGCAAAGTTCTCAACTGCTTCCCTCATACTACCGGTACGCTTAGCATCAGCAAGTATAGCCTGCATATCATCAGCATGAATCAGAGTGGTTTCGGGATCAACGTTATCAAATACATTATGCTTCATATTTTCTCCTCCATCTTCTTCGTCATTATCTTTTTCATCGTCGTCGTTTTTTGCATCTTCGAGAGCCTGACCGATTAAAGCGTAAACTACAGTCTTCTGCTTTTCAGTCAATGTTTCAAAAACATCGCGTACAGTTTCTTCATTACTCGCCATTTTATCTTCCTCCTTTAAAGCATCGCCCTTTGGACCTCGTTCGCCAATCTCTCCTTTCGGACCTTTCCGACCTTTCAACGCCGCTAATTGTTCTTCTGTAAAATCATCAATGGAATTATGCTCGAGTATAAAATCTTCTCCGGTATAAATATCTGCTTCATCTTCTACCATTTCCCCATGGCGCATCACATTAGATATAGATGCTCCGGGATTAGCACCAGCCAGAACAAGACTGACTTCTTTAATATCGCCGTGAAGAACATTCGAGCCTTCCTGCTTAAGCTGATTTGCAAATATTGACAAAGCAGAAATATCCCCATGTTCTACGAGAAGTTTAGCGGCTTTACCAGCTTCGCTTTCATTAAACGTGCAATACGCATAAACACCATCTTCCTGATTCTTCAACAAAGCATGACCAAGAACGTTACTAGGATCGTCATGCCGATGGTTCCAAACCAGCGGTACAATTTTCCCGTCACAGTCTTTAAAGGCATCTCTACGTATCACACGGCCATCGGAGCATTTCAAATCATTTCGAGTTGCACAACCGTGAAAATCGTATTTTACCATTTTGAATTATTCCTCCTGTTTTAAAGTCGCGTTTATCCTTTCTTTTGTAATACCGTCAAGTTGTTTAACCTTGGGCGTCTCTTCGGCCGACCTATTAAGGTTTTTATTCCTCAATTCATCAGCCTGAGGAGCGCGAGAAGGCTTCATACCGACAATTTGACGAATTTCATTTGAAGTCATGATTTCATTACGCGTAAACTTATCCGCTATTTCGGCAATCTCAGACACAGGTACCAGTTTGAATGGCTCCATGAAAAAAGAAATCGACTGCCCCTGAGTTCTTGCAGTTTTAGTAATAAAACGAACTTTCATAGCGTCGACAATTGCGGAAAGTATTGGCTCGATAATTCGATTGCGATAATTTAATATCGTTTTTTCGTCGGCGGTTCCATCTAATATCGTCTGTGTAATACCTAACTGGCTAAAAAGCATGCTCGTTAAATATTCAACCTGCTTCAAAAGATTGTTCTCCACCGCCCGATTCAATTGAGTTATCCGCTCAGTACCATCAGTATACGCAATACCATATTTAGAACCGGTTAACTGTTCTTCGATTTCCTTTCTTCGATTTTCGGCTTGCTGCCGACGTGTTTCAGTCTTTACAACATAAGGGAGCTGAATGATAAGATCTAATTTACCGGAACTGCTCTGCTCGTCTACTGCATCGAGAAGTTTTAATTTCCTAATAAGACGCTGCATAGTCGAGTTAGGCTCATTCATAACGGAATACATTGGGTTTTCAATAATGGCAACTTTGCGTTTTGGCCGAAGAATTTGCTGTTTACGACCAGAGTTATCATTATAAACCTCGACTTTTACCTGTTTCGGATACCATTCAGTAATCTTTCCGGTTCGAATCTCATAAATATCATACGAATCCGTATAATCCGGATTAACATTCGTTACTGTCGGAACTAATGCAACACATCCCTCATCGAGCATTGAAAGGACGACATCCTGAAGAAAAGCCCTACCAGTCTGATCGATGTTTGCTTCGAGATTAAGGCAGTTATTCAAACCCGACTCAATAGTATTTAAATACCCGCCATCTTCATCTAGCTTTATATGTCGTATAGGAATGGCAGCAACATCAATAGCTATTCGATTATTAATTGCGGTAATTATAGATCGTTCGTTACCCCTAGTCGGCCTATATCTGTCCGGGCGATAACTGGAACTATTACCCGAATTATCGAAAATCGGGGTGGGATCACGATTAAAAAAAGCATTCCAAGCATTTTTAAACCTGGAACCTATAGTTTCAGACATTTTAAAATATCTCCTTGCTAAGCAATATTAACTTTTCGTTTACTGTATGCAACTCGACCAGAAGCCCAAACGCCGTTTTTAAGTTGATTAATATTATAACCTTGATCAGCCAAAGCCATATGTACTCCTACTTCACCACGTTTAGCGATAAATTTGACTGCTCTACCTGACGGAGCTATTATGTTCGTTGCTTTTTCATTCATGAGTTCGGCTAATTTACGATTATAAGAATTAATTGCAGAAGCACTAATTTTACCCTTTGATGTTCTGCTTCCAGGCTCGGACAGAAGTTGATTAGCATATCTATTCATATCCCTCGAAACGCGCTTTTGCGTTTTAGAAACGATTTTATTATAGTTCTTATTGGCCCATTTAATGTCTTTCTTTTCCAGACGTTTGTGGCCCAATGCGGTCAACGTTCCATCAGGATTCTGATATCGTCGAATGCCCCACTTCATACCAAGAATGCCATGATGGTAGAGTTCATTTTTAAACATTCATGAGAATCCTCCTTATTCAAACGCATCCTTATTCAGTTTATATGCAACGTAAGCATCCATCATAGCCGAAACAGGATCTATTTTCTGTTCGTAACGTCTTTTTAATAGTTTACGATTACCGTTCGTATCTTCGAGCGTGATACAATTTCCCATTGCAAAAGACATAAGTTCTTCATCAAAAATAAGCATTCGTTCTTCGGACAATTTCTTCAATTCTCCGAGAGGAACTGTCTCGGTCCTAGCTCCTTGACGAACCATCTCAATTCCAAATGGTCCATTTTCCGATTGCCATCTTTCAATAAACTCTTTAGCATTAAACGGGTCATAGCCCAAACAACGAACGTCATATTCAGCTTCAATAATATGCTTATCAATATCTTCGAAAACTTCCATCATATCTAAAACAGTTCCCTCAAGAACGATCAGACTACCTTCTTGCATAAACTGATCATATTTAATTCGCATAGCGCCTGGAAGTTTATGTAACGTAAGAGATGAAATATATGATCTTACTTTTACGCCGAAACGACCATTCCCCAATGGAAATAGAAATACGAAGGCACAAAAGTCATCGCCCTGCGATAAATCAGCACCCATAGCACAAGGCATCTTCCAAAAACTTTGTTTTCTATGAGGAAGAGTCTCTTCATATGCGAAGTAATAGGTATAACCCTCCATCGGAATACCGAATCGTTTTGCTAAAATATCATTTCGTGTAGCAGGGGCTTTCTCAGCTCTTTCAACATCGAGTTGATATGTTTCGTAACTGACCGTCTTTCCAATATTCGGATTGGCTTTAACCCACATTTCGGGATTGGCAACCTCATCTACAGAATCAAGTTTGTACCACCAAATAGAAACATGCGGGTTAATATATTCGCCTTTTAATATATCTGCCAACTCCATTTTGATTGTATCGCCGCTTCCATTACGAACTGTACCTTCTGAACTCGTTGCTATAATGATATAATCATCTACCTTAGAGGCGCCTTGCTCAATAGCTCCGATTACATCTTCGCGAATATCGCCAGAGAGCCATTCATCTACAGTTGCAACTTTACAACGCAAACCCTGGAGTTTGGGTATACTCATTGGACGAATTTCAATCAATGAACCGGTTAGAAAATTCTCGATTCCTTTTTTTGTTGATGCTAGTTTGACACGATTGGCCTTGGAACCAGTTGTATTTTGTATCGAGCCCTCTGTTAAAAACTTAAAAAGTGGACCGCGAGATCTGATTATAGCTGTTCGGATTGGCGACATAACTTCGTCCGCTTGTTTCATCGTTGGAGCGGTCGTAATTTGATAAGTTGTAGTAGTATCTACGTTTTCGAAATACGACTGAATACATGAATCATATAACGATTTCGCAGCGCCTCGACCGACGATTAAGTATTGTTTATTAGTCAAGCGCTTCTTGATGCGCTTTCTAACATATCCTCCACCATGACCATCCAAATTAGGCTCGTACACACTTCGTTCTACAAAATAGAACCATCCGAAAACTTGCTCGCCCCAAAGTTTAAAACTATCAAGGAGACTAAGATCGGAGCCATCAGTTAATGTAAGCTCACGTTCGCAGTATTTAATCCAGCCTTCAACGGCTTTATCGTCGTAATAAACGCCGGGATTAGCGATTAGATCGTCAATACGATTCATCTCCATTGAAATTTCGCGATTAACGGGTATCTCTCCTCGTATTACAGCATCACGAAACATACCGTAGTATTTTGGAGTAGCTGTATTTGATAGTGCCATAATCTTAATAACTTTCTATTTGTTTAGAGAACGCTTCGACTCTTCATTCTGATACTTTTGAATTGCCCCGGCAACGGTTACGGCCAAAAGGCCAGATGCTATCAAATATTTATTAACCTTGTCATACCCAGGAGTTCCAGTGATATAATTCGCTAGCGACTTGTTATATCTCCGCATACCAGCTAATTTTTCTCTGTTTCTATCACCAACCGCTTTAACCGCATCTGCTTCCGAGACATATCCATGTTTTTTCAAATCCGCAACATCTCGGTCGTTGGCATCAATGGCTCTTTGCAATCTTTTTACTCGCATTTTTCCGACAGAAGTCAGACTGCCATCCTTATTCTGATAACGTCTTATACCCAACTTCATGCCAAGAATACCGTGATGGTAGAGTTCATTAGTCATGCTGTTCGTCCCCTCCTATTCGAAAATATCACAATCCATTACGGTTAAGTTCTTTAATGAGTTGATTTCCAATAGCATTCGCAATACCGTTTCCAACGATTTTACCAACGGTAACAAGTTGGTTACTATTATTGTAAATACTTAGTGCCGTGCCCATAACCCCTGCGCCAAGAACAACATATTTCCAACCTTTTTTAATTACATTCGGATTGAGTTTCTTATAATTCTGTTCAAGTTGCGCTCTTTCGGTTAATTTTCGTAATTCCGCATTCGACATTTCATTAATAGATTTCCGCTTCAATTGGTTGACTGCCTTTGCGTCGTCACTCCAATTGCTGGTTCGATCTCGTCTGCGTTTCTTACCAGCCGGAGTATAAGTGCCATCTTTATTTTGATAACGTCTTATACCCCACTTCATACCGAGAATACCATGATGATACAGCTCGTTTTTCATGATTAATTACCTCCATTATTGATTAGCGGAGGATCAGCTTCTACCATAAGTCTCCATTCGAATTCAACGATCTGCGCTTTTAATGATTCGAGCACGGATGCTATGGTTGGAGGATCAAATAGAAGCCTAACTTTAGCATACATATAACTCTTAACAGCTGCAAGATTCGAGCCGTCCGCAAGGAAGTCGTTCCAGGTATCCAAATCGCTTGTAATGCTAAATCCATCTTTCGGACCAACTCCAAGCTGCTTAAGAATCATAAAAACCGAATTAATATGAATAATCAAGTCGGTATCAAAAGATGTGTCCTCCTGCGATATGCCTACCAATTTCTTTACTGATATTAGTATGCTATCCATTTTGATTTTTCTCCTTTAAGACGATAGTTCCACAAAATCTTTCATACAGTAGCCTTTAACACCATAACTGTTGGCTACCTCGAAAAAGACCGAATTCGCTTCCCCAATCAATTCTAGTCGGGTACCTTTCTCCAATACGCAAAGAATTTTACTTTCGGCACATGGAAATTCACGAAGATTAAGCCTTTCGCATGTAACTGTAACAAAAGATTTAATAGGAATTTTTTCAATAGGATGAGGTTTGTCGTAATTTCGATTATTTCGAGACATTGTTTCCTCCATCAATGCCGCCAAGGGCATGTATCATATTGTTTTCGTTCAATTGGTGCGACTATCAACAATTTTTCATCGCCGTAATGTATTGCATTGTGTGTGTTGTGTGAAGTTGAAATAAGATTATTCAAATCAAAAACGCAAGGATTACACGCAACTATGTCTTCGACTGTTATCGGATTAATGTGATGAACGATAATTTTACTGTAAATCTCAAATCCCTCGCATCCCAAATCACAGCCGTTATCGCGTAATATTACCTTATCTCGTACTCGTTTCCATTCACTTAATGTATAAAGCTTTTGATTTAAATACCTATCATGTCCAAAAGTTTGATTGCCAATAACCCCATAGACTTTAAGATAACGAAATCGTTCCTCAAAAGTTGGTATTGTTATTAGTTCATTATAAGACTTCATCATCATCCGAATCGTCCCGCCCACTATATTCTTTCATAGCTGCTAGAGCCTCGAGATACATTTCTTTCATCTCTGTAGCCGATTCATAAGCGTGTTTCTTAGCGTCAAGCAATGCTACCTCTTTTTCAAGTTTAGCCCTTTCCAACCGCTCTCTTTCCGTTCCCAATCTCAAATAATGAGCTATCACCTGCGTGGAGGCGGTTCCATTCCTAAGCTGTTGTTCAGCCAAATCAGTAGCAAGAAATATCAGCTGATTTTCTCTGGCTTCTGGAGTCAAAGCTGGTTTGAATTTAGTCTCAGACTTTTTTTCAGAAGTTACTTTTTTCACAATAACCGCCTCCTTTCGTCATTTATAGGGATCATGAAATGAAGATTTTCAGCCTTCCGTAATGGGTCCACTTCTTAAGATTATCGATTTTACCCGTCATTCTATTGTAAGTCTTGCGACTCCAAATATCGGGAAACGGACGGAATACTACACCATAAGCGGTGCCAGCGGCTTCATAAAGACCATCTGAACCAAGAACTGCCATATGAACAGCCTTACCTGTCGCATCAACCCTAAAGAAAATATCCAAGGGACGAACTTCGTTGGCGGTTATCTGCTTGCAGAAGTTTTTAAACATTCCATTAGCAGTAGTATCATCCTTACGATTCACTACTCCATCGCCATTAATGTCGATAAGCCCGATCATCTCATTCAGCTTCATAAACAAACCAGAACAATCTTCGGCATATATATGACGTCCAAGGGAATTGGCCCTCGAAACTTCTGCCAACATCCAATTCTTTCGACCACCGGTAAAATACCCAGGTCTATCTTTCGCTCTCGCATTTACATAATCTGCGGTTACTTCGTGTCCCTGAGCACCAATAATATACTCGTCACCGACCATCATTCTCAGCCAACAGGTGGCGTCATTAATGAGCTCATCGTCATATACGAGTTTAGAAACATCCGGAGTCATATTCAGAGCATCCATAGTTATGTCATCCACAATACCGGTAGTAGGAAATCCTTTATCCTTCTGGAATTTCTCTACTGCTTTTGCTGACTTGGGGCCATATACTCCATCTGTAGAAACCTTATAGCCATGAACTATAAGGCGCTCCTGAACGTGTTTCACTTCCTCGCCCCTCATATAAGGATTATCCAATTTAATTTCCATACGCTTATCAAGAGTATTAAGCGCGGCCATCGTCGCGTCATCCACAATACCAGTAACAGGTAGTCCATTAGCCTTTTGGAACTTCTCTACTGCTTTTGCCGACTTGGGTCCATATATTTCGTCAACGGAGACCTTATAGCCATGAATTACAAGACGCTCCTGAATATGTTTTACTTCTTCGCCTTTCATATAAGGCATATCGAGTTTAATTTCCATCGATTATCCTCCAAGTTTTAGGTCCAACAATTCCGTCGTCATCAAGAGCATTGTCACGCTGCAAAGCTTTGACTGCTTTTCTTGTTTTACTTCCAAATATACCATCGGCCGTACCGCAATCGTAATGATGCGCATTGAGCCAATTCTGAAGCTGAGAAACATCGGTATAACCATCTTCATCTCTCATGCCTTTTCGTAAAGTTCGACGAATCTCTACTCCATTTTGAATTTCTTGCTCTTTATCTCTGACTGGCTGAATCACCAGGATGTCGCCAACACGCAGTACATCTTCCCAACTAATGAAGCACTCGCCCCTCTTTCCCCATCTGGAACCCCACGAGTTTTGAACGCAGGCATATTCCGTGCCATTGATAACATCCCAACCGAAAACTCGCATTTCATGGTAACCATACGTAGATTGAGTACAAGGCCAGATCCCCTTGCTATTCGGATTCCACTGGCTTATAGCAAAGCATGCGGCAACTCCATATCCGGCATACAAGGCGGATTTAATGTCGTTAACCGTATAAGCTCTGCCATAAATAGCTCCTTTAAAAGGAGCAGCTACTTTTTCCAATGCAACACGATTTTGGCGATAATAGTAGATTACATCCATAACCTCTCTTTCGCCACGATCGTTTTTGTATGGCGCAATACCATAGGTATTCAAGAATTTTGCTGCTTCGGCTGGAATCATTCCCTCCATCTGATGGCTCCTTCCGCCACCATAGAGAAAATTTGTACCGAATTCAATACCATATGCTTCTCGCATAATATTGCGAAGAGTTTGTGCTACACAAGTGCCATGCTCTTGATCATAATTCTTACCTATATGCTGTTTAAAAGTTTTTGGCAATGCAACAGGCATAAGGGTTCTTACAGAATAGTCTCTCGGATCTGGAGGTGATGGGATAGCTCCTATCTTATACATGATTAAACTCCTTTTTAAATATGTTTATCGTTTCATTCGAAATATCGCCAAAAATGCGAAAAATACCCCGAAACCTAGAATTATACAAACACCCACTATAGCAGCTGTTATCGGAGCATCTCCAGTCTTGGGCAGTACCATGTTTTCAACGGGTTTTACGGTAGCACTCTGAGCTTTCCAGCTTACTATTTTTTCAGTTTCACAAATCTTGCCGAAATTTCGGAGAAGTACCTCGTCGCTCATTACTATCCTTCCGCCATAGACGTCTTCTAGTGTCATCTCTAGCTCATTCAGCTTCTTGGTCAGTTCGAGAGCGGTTCCATTAAACCTTACATCCGTAACGATATTGTTTGCTCGTGTAAAAGTCAGTTCGCCTATCTGGACTGTATTTCCGTTAACCGTAACTTTCTCGGAGCCAAAATAAAGTTCATTCATATCAGTCTTTTCTGTAATCTTGACCTGAAGATAAGGGTCGTCTCCGGTCACCTTGGCCTCATGAAGACCATTAGAAAGGGTTCGAGTATACTCTAGGTCATGCATAAAAAGTTCATAACCATCGAAATCTTTATTATCCTTATCTCTTACATAAAGCGAAAAATAAACCTTACCGTGCTTCTTCGCAACGGCATTTGAATTCTCGGTAAAAGCTGTGCCCAAATCAGAATTGACCACTTCATACTTATCCGCCTGAATATTGTAATAGGTGGAATTCTCTACATTTAGCGTCTTCCAATTAAGCGCCAAAGCCGATGACATTGAAAAAACAAGTATCATAGTAATAAGAAACGTTATAATCTTTTTCATTTTGATTTTTCCTTTCTTGTATTTATTAAAGGTGTTCGTATTAAGTCGTAACGTCTATCTTTGCATATCCGCCCCTTGCATGTACGGTACCCTGACCGTTTATCGTGCAATTCGATACGAGCAGGTACTCATAATCCGGGCCATGATTTACACACTGCGCAGAAGTTCTTACGCACTTGTTGTTCACAAATATACCGTACTTTTCACTTCCACCCATGATGGGGCTTATCTTTGTATGCAAAATTGCAGTATCGCCTTCCAAAACGGTATAAACTCCATTTTCCGTAATGATCTCATCGTTAATCTTCACATAACGTTCGCCAAATAATCCGGAATTATCCCATGTACCAGTTAACGTGACGGTTAAATTAGTACTCGGAGGTAGCAACATTCTACGTTGTTTAAAAAAACGTCTATCCATAAGTTACGCCTTTAAGTTGAAACGTTAGGTTCAACTACTTTCCTAAATATTGCAATTTTATCTTTTATAGAAATTTCAAAAGTTGCGCCAGGAGTATTCCAGTTAGGAACATCACCGATTCTTCGCATATCTTCTGGGAAACTAATGCTATTATTAGTCCCATTAGATAAAGTCAATGTGATCCAACACTCAAAATATTGACTAGCTGGCCAAAGAAACTCTATAGTAGAAACATTGGTGAGATAATACTCATTTGCATCGGCTAGTGTTATGGTAGCTGGATTTTCAGTATAAGTATTGCGAGTAAAAATTCCAGGGTCCCCCTTAAGAGCCAATACCTCTTGCCACTCATTCGTAGCCTCATTCTTAATTTTTAATATTCCCATAAGGACCTCCTATGGATTATGTAACTTCAACCCATTTACTACTACCTGTTCGCGGTTTGTAGACTGATGATTTAATATGCTGGCTTATACATTTCCAAGTTTTTCCATCATGTATAACAATGGTATCTTCTGCTATAATTTTACCGTCTTCTATATCATTCCAAACCAAATGAGGTGTGACGTTTTCTTCCCAATATATCCCTATATTTGCCGGATCTGTGGGATTTTTTCCTTTACTATATTTAATCGCTATATAGCCACCTTCTACAATATCGCCAGCAATATATCGTATTTCGGGATCCCAAGCAGCCCCTTGCGTTGGTATTGGTGTAAGACCAGATCGGGCAGCAGATAATACCTCTTCAAGTTCGGCTTGAGCATTATATAGAGCAGATGCTCCGTTTATTTCATCAAAACTAACAGTCTCAACATCTGGAAGTTCAGCTCGTCCGGCAAGATGGCAAATATAGTCATTATTCACAACTACTCCATTTGCCTCATCATCGGAGCATAAGCAATATATTCCATTAGACTGTAATTTTACATAGCGAATAACATCTTCGTAGGATAGGTGTTTTCCGTTTTTTTTGATTTCGTACATATTATCTCCTTTAACAGCCGATCCATATTTTTCAATGTTCTGAATGAATCGCAACGCTGCGCGTGACCACGCCAAGAATTATAAGACAGCACAACGTCCTCTGTTGTCATAGCTCCAGATTGTAACTTTTTAGCAAAGGACTTTAGTTTTCTCCTCATACGAGTAATTGACTCTCGCGAAAGCTTTCTTATTACGCGTCCAGAATCGGTCAGCATAAATCTCATTTTTAAAAAACTAACGCCTTCTTTTAATTTGCGTATACGTGTTTTCTTAGGATTAAGAGTAATTCCTAATGTTAGACACTTATTTTGTATAGCAGATAAACATTGGCGAAGATAATCCTTACTTTCATGTATCAAGTATCCGTCATCCATATAACGAGCATAATACTTTATTTTAAGTAACTCTTTAATCATGTGATCCAGAGAGTTCGGCAACGCTAATGCCAAAATCTGAGATACCTGGCTACCGAGCCCTAGCCCTGTTTTACCAAATCTATCAACAAAATATTTAGCATAATCAAACGCTGATCCTTTTACTTTTTCCAATTCTCTAAAAATCACTTCATGACTAGCATTATCAAAAAACTTACTGAAATCAAAAGTCAGAACATAACCTTTTGAGCCATGTTTACGATAATACCTATGTAAGTGTTTTTCTAATCGATCAAGAGTAAAATCTATCCCTTTGTCTTTCAAACTTGCGCCATTATCATAAATAAATGATGGGCTTATAATAGGAATTAGAGCATTGTCGCACAAACATCTTTGCACTACTCGTTCCGATATATGAACACTTTTAATATGGCGAAGTTTACCTCTCTCGAAAATATTAAATTCAACGAATCCCTTAGACCGATATGATCCTGTTAACAATTCCTCTTGTGTCTGAAGGACATTATATAACGCATTAGCTTTATATAATTGGACGCTGCTTTTCCATCCTACTCCTAAGCAACAATCCCGATATGCCTTATATAGATTACTAAAGCTGAATACATTTTCACATGCGGCATTTCGATTATCCAAATTACGACGCCTTTTATTGCGCCGTCTTAGATATCTCACCTCTCTCCTTTCTTCACTTGTCATAATTACCTCCGTGTGGTAAGAATATTGAGCGCGATTATAACCATATAGTATCGGGCTATGAAAATAGTTACGCGCATAGCTATCCATGCAAGCAGCGTCCAGCCAAATACATCGAAGGTATAATTTACCCATGCGGGATGGTCTCGATCTCCTTCTGCTAAAATGATGATTTCACTAAATTAGTTACTTTGTCCAAACGTAACAGAATCCGAAGCACACGCCATTACTATTGTTGGCGTTGTTGTTATTGGCCGCACCTGAAGTGTTCACAGCACAGAAGTTGTTGGTGTTGCTGGAATTAGGTGAACGTTTTACAGATCGAAACCAAAATTTTTAAATCGTTTTTTATCTGTGGCTTTTAAACCTCGTATCAACGTAGCCTCTAACTTTAACATTCCGACAATCGTTGAAATACATTTCTGTAACGAATCGTCCGCATAATAGTTATATAGAATATCAAGTTCGTCTAATAGCATTTGTAAACTGGCATTAGCATGAATAAGATAATCACGTCTTATCTGAAATTCATGTTGGTTAGTAGGATAGACACTATTAGCACCTTTAAGATTATGATGAACATCGGCCGCTAATCTTACCAGTTCAGTTCCTCCTAGGAAAGTATATCGTTTCGGCAATCTACTTACTAATTTGCGAACCGCAACATTGATGTTCCGAGCAGTATCCAAAAACTGCATATTACTTTCGCCACGCTGATTTTTTCTAACAGACATATAAGTTTCCTTTCCAGCGCCCACGAGGGGCGCCAGATATTAAGATTAAATGCAGAATCCGAAGCACACGCCATAACTATTGTCGGCGTAGCTGTAATAGGCCGCACCAGAAGTGTTCACAGCACAGAAGATGCCGGTGTAGCTGGAACGAGGTGAACGTAACCACCAGTACGTCGCAGAACCGTTGAGCTTTTTAATACGGGTGTTGCTTGCGGTGAAACTGGCATACTGGGTTCCCTCGCCATCGACCGAATACTGCTTACTACCGAAAATCTCCTTTTCTGCGAAGAGGAATAAGGTATCGCTGATACTATTTATGATTCCGCTTGCGCCACCGGCCGACGTTTTTTTAGTTACCTCTTTGATAACGTCGCGAAGATCGGACGGGAGTTGGTTCCATATATCACCGCGCAGTGTTGCGCGAAGAGCACAGCCTCCCCAGCCTCCGGAGTTGGTATTAGAACTATTCATCTGGTAGGCGGTATTGAGGCAATCCTTTAAGCCGAATGTTAGACCTACCTTGCCACTTCCGTCCGCTCTGTCATCGTGAGAGAAGCCTACAATCTCCACGACGTATATTGCGCTGCCTATGGTAACGTTCTTGGTGTCACCTATATTGAAGTAATCGGACATAAGGCCGTTTTCGCTGATATAATCTATCTGCGCCCACGTGAAGTCGTTCAAGGGAGTTCCGGCAGGCGGTAGGCTAACACCTATCTTTACCCAAGCGCCGGCCATCCCGAGATAAGCCTCTACATTGCTCCACTCACCATTACTACCATACTGCTTTACCGCTTTGAAACTAACGCGGAATAAAGGACTGTCCTCTGTAAAAGTGATAGCGCCAGCACCGCCTTCTGCCGCAACAACCCACGCATCGCCACTCACGGGGCTGGAGGGTATATCGGTATCAACATATATTGTACTAGGGGTAGTAGAGGTAATAATATAAATCTGGTCATTAACCACTGCCGAGGGTAAAGATGACCCTGAAATTACATCCAAGGAAATACCTATGCTACCTCCTCCACTTGGAAACATGGAAATAATACCCATTAACTAAATCTCCTTATCAAAATCGGCAAATCGACCGTTGGGGTCTTGATTGCCTTAAGTGTAATAGTTCCAACGCCAGCACTAATACAGCGAATTTGTGCAGAAATTGCATCGGCAAACTGTTCGTCTGTGGCAGTCTGTGCCAAACCGACTTCCAAATTAGAAGATGCGGTCACATTAGAAACCGCGATAGTAATACTATTATTATTCCATGATGAGGCTAAAGCAGTAACGGTAGTTTCGACAATCGGAATTTGATAATCAATTCCGGGTAAAGCTTGACTCATCTTACCTCCGCTACCTTTTATCGGTCCATTAAAAATAGTCGTAGTATCACCAGTAACATGTAATGCAGCTCCTAATTCGTTAAGTGTTGTTGGATTACCAGTCGGATCAATCCATACATTTTTCTGCGGATCAGTTGGAGTACTTGAACCAACATAAACTCCACTATCGCCAACAGGTCCTTGTTCTCCGGTATCTCCTTTTAGACCATCCGCGCCCTTGGGGCCTTGAATACCCTGTGGACCTTGAATACCCCGATCGCCCTGCGGGCCTTGCGCACCTTTTTCTCCTGTGTCTCCTTTAGCTCCCTTAGGAATTCCAAAAACAAAATTAAATATTTTTGAAGTGTCTTCGCCCGAAGCTTCAACCGTAACGGTTGGTTCTACATTTGGTTCGAGCTGTGTAGCGGAGGCTGTAGGAGTTCCAAAGCCAGCTGGAGAACCTGTATTACCGATAGGACCTTGTTCACCAGTAGCACCTTTTTCTCCTGTATCTCCTTTTGCTCCCTTAGGAATTCCAAAGATGAATTTAAATATCTTAGCAATGTTAGTTCCAGAGGCCTCAACCGATACTGTAGGAGCTTCAGTAAAATCTAGAGAAGTCACTTCAGCTGTAGGGATTCCAAATCCAGCAGCTGCACCAGTTTCGCCCTTATCGCCTTTTGCTCCTTGAAGTGGGCCATTATTTACCCATTGAGAATTTTTACCATCCCATATATAAATGTCATAAGGCTCGTTTTCTCCAACGCCATAAGCATCACCAGCAGAAGGATTAGATACGCTGGTTTGTAGTAATGAGACATTTGCAAAATATCCAAGAACTGCAAAACCTGAACCGGTATCTCCTTTCTCTCCCTTGTCGCCTTGAACACCCTGCGGTCCTTGCGCACCCTTTTCGCCAGTAGCACCTTTTTCTCCTGTGTCTCCTTTAGCTCCCTTAGGAATTCCAAAGATGAAATTAAATATTTTCGAAGTGTCTTCGCCTGAAGCTTCAACCGTTACCGTTGGTTCTGCATTCGGTTCGAGCTGTGTAGCGGAGGCTGTAGGAGTTCCAAAGCCAGCTGGAGAACCTGTATTACCGATAGGACCTTGTTCACCAGTAGCACCTTTTTCTCCTGTATCTCCTTTCGGACCTTTCAACGCCGCTAATTGTTCAGGTGTGAAATCTGAATATACAAAAGGATCACCCTTTGGGCCTTGTGCGCCAATATCTCCTTTCGGACCTTTCAACGCCGCTAATTGTTCTTCTGTAAAATCAGCATAAGTAAATGGATCGCCCTTTGCTCCTTTTAGCTGTCCATTATTAGTCCATTTATTTCCATCCCAACCATAGTAATCATAAGGAGCATCCGCGCCCACACCATATAATGAGCCGACGTCTACACCACTGGTTGGTAATTCTGAGACATTGCTAACATATCCGACGATCTTTACTGCTGTATTCGATGCGATGGCCTTGTTAACAAGATTCGTAAGTGCTGTGAAATAATCTGATTGTTCTATTACTTGATCAGAAACACTTGCTTCTTCCACATCAATGATAAAACCGAAAGTCGTAAGTTTCTCAGCATTCACATTATAAAGATTAACCTCGGCTTTCACCTGACCAGCAACGGAAAGAGCTGCTTCGATAAGTTGCACCTCAATATTGTTATCTACAATTAGTGCATCATAAAAGAAAGAACGCCCATTGGGGCACAAACCTCTAAAAGTTGCAGAGGTTCCATCTGGGATTGTAAACGGAAGACCATTATCGGTCAGAGTTATATTAATATAACGAGCATTATCAAGCTGTTTCGCTCTTACAACTACCGGAAAATATGGTTTTGCGACATCGACAGTAATACTGCTTGTTACTTTCATATCAGTTCTCCTCCAATTTCTTTAGTTTCTTAATCGATTTGGTAAATGTTTTATGTAACTTGTAATAAGATTTAGGCTAGTTTGCATAGCGTTTTAGCAAAAGGAGTAAAAACTAAAATAAGCAGATTTGCAAACTCGCCTAAATCTTATAACCCTTCTCCTAAATATCTAAAAAAATTCACCCCCGGAGAATTTTTTAGG
>ERZ827043.410-NODE-410-length-55739-cov-14.435996_pt1 | contig 55739 bp, 48 predicted proteins | sample MGYA00519923_ERZ827043 | MGnify/ENA primary metagenome ERZ827043 (study PRJEB31778, sample SAMEA3449251) | human gut metagenome | biome: human gut; feature: human-associated habitat; material: faeces | place: United Kingdom | collected 2010/2012 ... | reverse complement strand
TGTCAGGATTGTTGACAAAAAAACTCAAAGGAGTGTTATTGCTGAATAGTTACAATTGGAAAGAAATTGAACCGCAATCTAACCATTTGATTGCAGAACTGAAAACGCTGATGAACCGTATCACAGAGCTGAATGCTTCAGACTGTAGATACCCAGCTATCACAGATAATTTTAAACAAGCTCAAAATTGCATAGAACATCCGTCTTACAACATTGTTGTCTGTGGAGAAATGAAAAAGGGCAAGAGTTCTTTGCTCAATGCTATTATTGGTCATGACATTCTCCCAGTGGCTAATCAAGTGGCTACATCGCAAGTATTTAGAATATCTAACAACCAGACGCAATCTTTTGAACTCGTGTTTAGTGATGGGAGTAGAAAAGCCATTTCTAAAGACCAACTTGCAGAATATGGCTCACAAGTAGAGGCTAATCTTTATGGCAGTCATGAGGAGGAATTTAATGGAAAGTTGTTGGACTATATACAAGTAAACACTCCCGTTGAGTTTTTGCCCGATGGAGTAAGTCTTATTGACACACCGGGACTGGGCGCTGTGTATAAGTCGCACGAATCACTCACACAAAACTATGTACGCAAGGCTGCAGCCGTTTTGTTTGTATTCGATCCCGAGCGTCCACTTGTCGACTTGGAACAGAAATTCATAAAAAAGGTGCTTGAGGTTACTCCACACATCATGTTTGTTATGACAAAGATTGACATGTACAAAGCGTCGGAGTGGAGTACCCAATTAGAAAGAACGAAGGAGAGTTTGGGTAAGTTGTTCGCACAATACAACAAGCCTGCCCCAGATGTCTTTCCCATGTCATCGGTGTTGTTGGCTGAAGCAGCTAAAGAAGAGGAACCAGACTTTAGGGAAGAGAATGTAAAGACAAGTATGTTCCCTGCTGTCAAGGATGAATTGATGCGTAATATTTGCAAAGCTGTTGGGTTAACTTATACCTCACGAGCTCTGTATGAGGCTCAAGCTCAGATTATAAAGGTTCGTAAGGTTGCTACGGAATTGCTGCAAGCAGCAAGCGACGACGGGAAACAACTCGACCAAAATCTGGCCAATGAGAAAAGGCAAATGCAACAGCGTTTGGAGAGTGAGTGGGGAGAGAATAGTGCAAAGAACCACGAAGTGGCAGATGAAATATCAGCCATTTGCAATAATGTCGTTGTCAATAAGGTGCAACAGATGTTCCGTTCTACAGGTTCAATACGTGCTCATTACCAGGATAAGATTGATGGCTTGGGTAACATGGACGAAGTGAAACAGCTCTGTGAAGAGATGCCACGTGCTTTGGCTAATGATATTGCCGCACAATGGAGATCAATTATGGAAGATGCACAAGACCGTATTTCTGAACTTCTCAATAGGCAATTGTCAACCATTGACGATATGCTTTATGGGGGTGTTTCTAGTGGCAATATCCATATAGACCTACAGAAACTGTCTTCTAGTCAAAAATTGAACAACTACCGCAATAAGTTCTTTGAAGGGGCTTTCGTTGGGACAATTGCTTCTATAGTATGTCCTCCTCTTGCTCCGATTATAGCCATTGGAGCCGCCATTTGGAGTTGGATAGGTGGAGGCTCTAAGAGCAAAGAGGATGAGTTGAAAAAGAACAAAGCCAACCTCCGTGATAATCTTTCAAAGATGCTTGACCAAATGTATAGCCAGCTGCTGGACGTGCAAGCTGGGCAGACACGGTCGGTTGTCAGTGAGTTTGTGTATCAATTGAAAAAGACGGCAGAGGAAATCATTGCTAACAAAATCAATGGCCAAAAGCAACAAATGGCAAAGCAACTGGAAGATTTGCAGCGTCAGGCTCAAAAGTCAATTGAGGAGAAGCGACAGGAAGTTGGAACACTCAGTGAAAACTTGAAGGCATGGAATGCTTTAGTTCCCAAAACAAAGGAACTTGCCGACTCATTTATACAAATTGAGAGCGCATTAAAATCAGAATAATTTAAATATTGAAAAATATGAAATGTCCTTATTGCAATCAAGATCATCCTAATGGATACAAATTTTGTCCGAACACTGGAAAGGCTATAGACAATCAATTTAACGCTTGTACTAATGAAGATTGTCCCGATTTCGGAAAATACGTACTACCGTTGGATTCTAAATTTTGCCCCAAATGTGGTAGTCCTATAAAAAACTCAGCGCAAACCTATACAACGACAACTATGGGAGAAGATTCCATAACATTTAAGGTTAATGGCGTATCTTTCTCAATGATAAAAGTTGAAGCAGGGTCGTTTGATATGGGAGATGATGAAAATACAGATGCACCTTCACATGAGGTTAATATTACGCATGATTATTATATTGGTGAAACGGTGGTTACAAATGAGTTAGCTTTAGCTATATTGACAGATAAAAATGGTGTAGATGAATTTGGATGTCTCGATGAAGATGATATTGATGAAATGAAAGACGATCCGAATTTGCCTCTTGTTAATGTTAGCTGGTACACTGCTAAATCATTAATTCGTATACTGGAAAAAATAACAGGGGAAAATTTTAATCTACCAACAGAGGCGGAATGGGAATTTGCAGCCCGAGGCGGAAACAAAAGTGAAAATTATTCCTTTAGTGGTAGTGACGATTTAGACGATGTTGCATGGTATGCTGAAAATTCAGATTTTGAATTACAAGAAGTAACTAGTAAAGAGCCAAACGAATTAGGAATATATGATATGAGCGGTCTTATTGGTGAATGGTGTTCCGATTGGTATGATGAAGATTACTATGACAACTCTCCTAAAAATAATCCAAGAGGACCAAAGAAAGGAGATACTAAAGTCATAAGAGGTGGTTCTATTTCTTTAGAGGATGAATGTGGAGTATGTTGGAGAGGTGATCACGACCCATATGGTGAACATGATAAAATTGGTTTTAGGTTTGTTCTTAGAGTTCGTAAATGATAAAATATGGCAAAAATAGGAATTGACTTCGGAACTTCATACAGCGTTGCTTCATACATTGATTCGCAGACAGGTGAGGCTAAGCCTATCAGGATAAACGGACTTGAGAAAATACCTACGATGTTGTATTTTTCTAGTGACAGTGCTACTCCTTTGATTGGACAAGTGGCCTATGAAAAATACGACGTATGCAAAGATGCTGAATCACCTGAAGAGATGGATGATATTTTGTCCGGCATCGTTACCAACATTAAGCGCAATATGTCCAAGGATGGTTCTATAGCCTTGCCCAATGGGGACATTCTTTCTTATGCACAGGTGGTGGCTCTATTCTTGGCTTACATTAAGAAAGAAGCAGAAAAAACATGCTTTGGAGGACAGATAGTGGATGCGGTTTGCATCACCTACCCTGTTGCCTTTGATGCTGCACCAGACAAGAAAGACATCTTGCGAGAAGCGGCCACTTTAGCAGGTTTCAAGGAAGTGAAACTACTCATGGAACCAGTGGCTGCCGCTAAAGGATTCTTTGGAAAGGAACAGTGTAAAAACACGGGCGTGTTGATTTACGACTTTGGTGGAGGAACCTTCGACCTGGCTTTTGTAAAATTCGATAACAACGGAAACCATCTAACCTATTCGATAGACGGAGACCCTAACTGCGGTGGCGAAAATATTGACCACGCCATCTATGAAGCATGGGACAACATCGTTTTTAGAAGGAGTCATCGACATCTGTCACAATATGAGGGAGAGGTGTTTCTGCCTATTCTGAAGACCGACTGCATGAAGGCGAAGGAACTAATGTCAAATGGTGCGTTCAATAAAAGGACTTTATATCTACCTCCAGCTTGTGCGAGTATTGAACGTGTACCAGCTTTTACACAAGAGGAATGGGACGACATCGTCAATCCGTGGGTTGACAAAACCATTGCGAAGGTACAGCAGTTGCTTCAGAAACTCCAAAACGACCGAAATCTTGGTTTTCAAGTGGACAAGGTGGTCCTAATCGGTGGTAGTTCCCGTCTTCCTCAGGTTAGAAAATGTTTGTCAGAGGTGTGTCCTGTTGTACCGGAACAAACACAAGACGTGGATGTGGCTGTTGCTAATGGTGCAGCCATTTTCATCAATGAGTCGCATGAGGAGTATGCAGAAAGAGATGTATACTGCATCTATTGCGGCAGGAAGATAAAGACATCATTCAGATTCTGCAATGGCTGTGGAAGAAATAATTTTAGATATGATTATCGCCTAAGAGACAATTGACATGAATGAGCAATTTCACACACAACAAGTGATTGACCGCATTATCGGTGTATTGGAAAACTCACCTTGGAAAGACGCTTATATTTCAAGATTTCAGCGTCTTCGTGATGAGACAAACATGCCGTGTGTGTTAGCTGTGGCTGGTAAGGTGAAAGCAGGTAAGAGTTCGTTCTTGAATGCTTTGTTGGGAGTGGACTTGGCTATGGTTGGTACAACGGAAACAACTGCCACGATAAACTATTTCCGTTACCCAAGACCCGATGAAATTGTAAATCCAGAAAAACCTGTTGTTGTGCATTGGGACGATGGGCGTCCACCAGAAGCCCAAACACTGGATTTCCTTAATTCTCTTCAAGGACATACTCCTGAGGTGTTGGACAAGGCTGAAAAGATACATCATTTGGAATATGTTTTAAAGCATGAGACGCTTAGATACATCACCTTGGTAGATACTCCGGGGTTTGGGTCAGTGGAGGACAGGCACGAGCAACGCACGGAATTATTCTTCAATCCTGAACGTGCTGCGAATTTGAGGAAGAAACAGGAAGAGGTATCCAACGAACTCACCGATGGTGCTGATGCGGTGCTTTATGTAAGTATGCGAGTCCCGGATATGGGAGCACAAAGATTCTTTGGCGAGTATGTGCCTAACATCACACCTCTTAATGCCTTGGGTGTGATGACTAAGATAGACAATGAATACAATGCCACATCTGATGTCATCAACAATATGTGTCATGATTTGTCCAATAGCTTCAGAAGACTGTTAAGCACGGTTGTACCAGTATCTGCTGGTATCTACCATACTGTAAATAAGCTACGAAAAAATGACAATGAACGTCTTATATGGTTGCAAGAGAATTTGAAAAGAATACCTCAGGCCGACTTCGAAAGAAGATTCAATGCTTCTGAAACCTTTTTACAGACGGAGGGCGCATACAACAACTTATTTTCCAAATATGGCCTCTCTTATGAAATAAGGAAAGAAATGGTGGGAGACCTTCCTTGGATGGTTTTTTTCACCATAGCAAAGGCTCTATATGCCAAAGAACAGAATGACGCTGTTGATTATCTTCTTGACTACTCGGGGATGGATAAAGTAAAAACCATTCTTGAACAGCAATTCTTCAGTCGAGCAAGGTCTATTCGATGCTCGCGCATTATCAAGGAAGCACAAGGGCTGCTCTTAGAAATCAAGAATATCCAACTGCAACGACAGTACACGCACGCGGAAAACATTCCATATTATAAAAAATTGATAGATTATGCCAAAACGGCTTATCAAGGAGGCTCTACCATTCGCTTGTTTCCCGACCAAAGTCTTACGTATTTAAAGGATATGATAGAGCAAAATACAATCTCGCGAAGCGAGTGCGACAGGTTGTCGTGCGAAATAGACGGTTGTTTGTCAGAAATGGCTAAAGAGTTGGAAGCGATGTCTTCTCAAACCAACTCATCAGAAGCATTAAGATTGTTGGAAAGCAACTCTCACCTTTTGAGAGGCGAAGATGAGATAAAAGAGCTTGAACGTTTGTTTGGCAAATATTCGGATGTCACCATTTCGGGAGATGCAAGCGCTTATGCCCGTGGGCAAAGAAAATGGAATGCCCGCATCCAACAGGTTCAAAACAACCCAGAATACAGACAGCTGGCTCAATTTGCATACGAAGCTTATACGAAACTACTTAGTTTAACCCATTAAAAGTGAATCAACATGCGAGAAAACATTATTATCAAAATATTCAGGTTTTTCATACCTTTGCGCGGAACGAAGTCTGATAATCGGGAAAAGGAGGATTACAATAACTTGAATTTTCGTGAACAATCCGGTGAAGATTTAAAGATTCAAGTGGATGATGAAACTCCAGATTTTCTGAAGGACTTAGGACAGGACGTGTCTTCTCTTGGCGTTGAATCTCAGACCGAAGACAAAAATCAAGAGCAGGAAGGAAATGGAAATATAGCACATCTTCATGAAGATGTCGAGCCTGACGATGATGACAAATCCACATCTAAAGAAAAAAAAGAAGAACCTGAAGAGCCGATTGAAGCATCGCTTCTTGACAACAAACCATTGGTGAAGATGTTTGGAGAGTGTGCTGATGTAATTAAAAACATAGAGCGCATTCGTCCTGCATTTAAATCAGTTGACTGCCAAGATTTAATTAACACCGTTCGTGAACAATTGGTTCAAGCCATGATATTGTCTGGTGGAAAAACAATTGACAACGAAAAGGAATTCAACACATTGCGTCATAAATGCCAAAGAGGCATTTGTGCCAACGATGGCGATAAAATTATAAAAACACTAGAACCAGGGGTTACGCTTGGAGAACGAGTCTTTGTAAAAGCCCTTGTGGAAATAGTTAAAAACTAAAATATTATATCTATGGATTTCGATTATTGTGATTACGAAGATAGCGAAGCTTTTGAAGAACAAATGGAAGAATACCCAACTCACTCATTATCCGACGAAGACGGTTTGTCCCATGATATTAGTTTCAAGGGACATATTGATGATATTTATGACCCAGAAATAAAAAATGCTCACGATCATTTAGTAGACCATACTGAAGATTTGCTTCATGCAAAAACTGCAGACGAGGCCCAATCGGCACTCAATCATATAAAAGAAGATAGAAATTCTGTAGACTATTGGGAGGACAGCAAACGCAGTGCCATGATTGAGAGTAAAAAAAACGACATTTTTCTCGAAGGCATTAATGCTCAACTTGAAATAATAGAAAAATATAGAAAATAAATACAATTATGAAATGTCCTCATTGCGACCAGGAACATCCTGGCAATTTCCAATTTTGTCCAGTGACTGGGCAAAAAATACTCCCTCAATTTAAGGCTTGCACAAATGGGCAATGCCCAGATTTTGGAAAGTATATACTGCCTTTAGACAGCAGGTTTTGCCCATCGTGCGGAAAGATGCTGGATAATCAGATAGGTGAGAATGCTGTTAATGTTTTGCCAACACCTCATGTCGATAACCTTGATTGCTTTGTGATTGAAGGAGCGGTCGTTAAACCAGAAAGAAAAAAAATAGAAGTCAATGATTTAGTCAATTTTATTTGTGATGAATTTCTAAAAGAAAAGCATGTCGATTGGAGAAAAGATTCTTCAATGTTAAAGACTGTAACAGACATCGCAAAAAAATATATAGATAATGATTCAATATTTAATGGCGATATATATATACCTTATGTTGCCCATTATGACAGCACTGGCAGACCTGTACATCAAACAAATTTCGTAGTTAAACAAGGAAGTTTGAAATATATTTTCCGTGAAGAAGTTTTTGAAAGCTATGATGAAGATTGGGAATACATGAATTTCTTTTCCAATGGAGCGATATTAAAACGAAACAAAGGAAAATATGCCTTAGTAGAATCAGACGGACATGTTTTATTGCCATGCAACAATAGTGAAATCATGGAACTAAAATCTGGTTATATAAGATATCGTAAAGATGGGAAGTGTGGTTTGTTGGATGAATACAATGCTCCTTTCTTATCCTGTATTTACGATGATATAATGGATGGCGATGATGGTTTGTTTAAAGTAAAGAAACAAGGTAAATTGTATCAAATTGATAAGCAAAGAAGAATTATACTTCAAAGAACAAACAGAGAATGGAGCTATCCAATTTTAAAGAGATCTATAGTTATCAATGGGGTAGTCTTGGGTAATACTCGTATTGAGGACATAAACGAATATATTCATGAAGAAAATGATATCGAAATAGGCTCTTTTAAGGTGTCTGGGCTTGATGATAATGATTTTATCTGTGTTCAATTTAATAAAGATGGTTTTGTATCTATTATTATTGTGGCAGACTTTTACAAGAATTACAGTTATTTACAAAACACGTTGAACTTACTTGGAGCGTCTGTTTCAGATAAATTTTATAAATGTGAGAAATTGTCTATAGAAATTTTGAATGGGACAAATGGAGCATTTCTTGTATGTACAAAGAGTGATAGTGCAAAAACTTTTATTAATAATTTTGGATTTAAAATTGTAAGATGAAATGTCCCCATTGCTGTCAGGAGCATCCTGACAATTTCCAGTTTTGTCCAGTCACAGGCAATAAGATAAATGTAATCAAGGAGAGTACAAGTGAGTTAATTGCTTGTACAAATCTTTCATGTAATGATTGTGGAAAGAAGATTCTGCCTATAGATAGCAGGTTTTGCCCGACATGCGGTTCTCCAATATCAAATGAAAGAAGTTTTTCCGATCTCTTTTTCGAAAACTTGAAGAAAGGTATTATTAATGTCAATGGCATTATATTAGGAAAAACTAGACTTGGAGACTTGCGTCGTATGGGGTTTCATAAAGAAGAATTCTCTGATAAGAGGGAGTATGATTTCACACATGAAAATAATATCATTTCTTGTTGTGTGTTTAATTGCTCCATAAAGGATTTATCTGATATCATTGAAGATTATAGCGAAGCGTTTCCAGGATGTAAATTGGAAGAATCGGTATTTCTTAATAGAGAGAAGTTGGTTTCATGTATAATATTCAATTCAAACATGATAACGGAAGATAAACTTGAAGATTGGGAATTTATAGATATATTAGAAGATTGTGGATTTCAAGAAATTGACAATAATTATGATACTATGGTTTCCTATGTTTCGGACAAAAAAATATGTGGTATCTATCATGCTAAGATAGATTTTGACTGTGGCGATATAACAATTCGCCTTTGTGAGTTATCACAATGGAAAATAAAAAAGACAGGAGAGCTTGTTAATTCATAAAGTATTCGATATGAAATGTCCTCATTGCGGTCATGAGCATCCTGACAGTTTTCAGTTTTGTCCGAATACAGGACAAGGAATAACTCCACAATTCAAAGCTTGTAGCAATAAGCTATGCCCTGATTATGGGAAATATATATTGCCTTTAGACAGTAGGTTCTGCCCTTCTTGCGGAAAACCGCTGAATAATCAAATCGTTGAAACAGAAAAAGCCAACGACATATTGGAATTTACAGTCGAAGGAGTTTCTTTCAATATGATACTAGTAGAGCATGGAAGTTTTATGATGGGTGCTACGCCAGAGATGACGGATCAATATGATGATGAGAATCCCGTCCATCAGGTAACATTGACACACGACTATTATATCGGCAAGTACGAAGTGACCCAAAAGTTATGGAAAGCCGTAATGGGCAGCACCCCTTCAAGGTTCTATGGCGACAATCTCCCAGTAGAGAGCGTCAGTTGGGACGACTGTCAGAAGTTCATCAGAAACTTGAACATCATCACTGGTAGGCGCTTCCGTCTGCCCACAGAGGCTGAGTGGGAATACGCTGCCCGCGGTGGCAGGAAGAGCCGCGGCACACAGTACAGTGGCGGTAGCGATATCCATGATGTTGCATGGTACAAAAGTAACAGCGATAGCAGACCGCATTATGTAGGCACGAAGCAGCCCAACGAGTTAGGCATCTATGATATGGCGGGAAACGTATGGGAATGGTGTCAGGACAGGAACGACCGTTATACCTCATCTTCTCAAACCGACCCCAGAGAGTGGTTCCGAGTGTTCCGAGGTGGTAGTTGGTTCCGCGATGAAGTACACTGTCGTTCGTCTTTCCGCATCAGCACCACTCCTGAATTCCGCTGCCACGAACTTGGATTCCGTTTGGTGCTCTCCGAGTAACGGCATCTTACAGAAAAAGTCCTAAGCAAAAGAGAAAATGAGACGTCGGTAGTGACGGAAAAATCGATTACAAGAAACTTAACCTCACACGCATGGTTGAGCTGCATATTGAAGGACTTGAAGGCACAGCCTACACACTCATAGCCTATTCAAAGGCATTAAAGCAGAACGTGCGTCTTGTCATTTGGATTATGGCGAACGGAAAGCACAAGCTTTTCTTCTCCACAAAGACATCCATGTCGGGTGAGGATGTGTTGCGCACATACCGCTCAAAATTCCAAATAGAGTTTTGTTTTCGCGATGCAAAGCAGTATACCGGTCTCACGCATTGGCAAGCAAGACACAAGAACCAGTTGGACTTTTCCTACAATGCATCATTCGCATCACAGAATGTAGCAAAGGTGATGATGAAGGAAAATGAACTGCCGTATTCCATGGCTTCTTTCAAGGAGGTCGTGGCGAGTACATACATCGCTAAATTAATTTTCGACAAGTGTCAGAGAATACCGAACCGAAAGTTAATTAGTCATACTATCAAAGAACTCTTTGGCTGGCAGCGTAAAGCCGCTTAGCTGTTATTTCAAATTTTAACGAACTATTGGATAATAAGTTGTGATTAAAAATGTAATAGTTATGAGATGTCCTCATTGCGGTCAGGAACATCCTGACAATTTTCAGTTCTGCCCAGTCACTGGCAAGAAGATAGAGATAATCAAGGAGAGTACAAGTGAATTAATCGCTTGTACCAATCCTTCGTGTGACGATTATGGCAAGAAGGTTCTTCCTGCTGATAGCAGATTCTGTCCTACTTGTGGAACAGGTCTGAATAATAGTTCAAGTGTTATATCTATATTGATGTCATTATATGATATAACATTAGGTAAAACAAATATCTATGACATCGATGCAGATGAATATATCAAAGGTGATTCTCCAATACTGGAAAATGAAAAAGTAATTAGTATTAATCATTATATAAGACATGGAGGTAATATCTCTTTTGTTGCAAGATATTCTGATAAAAAAGTTTTTGGATTGATTATTAATTCGTTATCAGATTTTGAAATTCCGTCACCATGGATTAGTATTGGCGTTGATTCCAACAACATAACACTTAGTTTTGAAAAAATACTTGGGAAATGTGGATTCGATTTGGAAGAATTTGAAGACAATGAAGGTAAACATGTATTTTCTTATAAACAATTGAATACAGGTCTATTTCTTGTTTTAGTGATAGATAATGAATGGTTGGGCATTTTCTTGGGTACGGAAGAAATGAAAAATCGTTCTTATCATGAATTTGTTTCTCGTGATTTTCAAGACGAGGAAGATGACAATGATGTAGAAGTCCCCTCTTGCCCCAAATGTGACTCTGATAATGTGGAAGATGACGGCAGCGGCTATTTACAATACAAGTGCAACGACTGTGGCAATATTTGGGGGCATGATGATAAAGAAGAATGTCCAGAATGTGGTTCTCATGATATAGAAGATGATGGAACTGGGTACCTTCAATATAAGTGTAATAACTGTGACAATATTTGGGGAGATGATGATGAAGATCTTAATGATGAAGAATACTCTGAGAGTTTTAAAGCTTTGTCATTAGACGACTTTTTCCCTGTTTGCGGAATTACATTAGATAAATCAACAGTTAATGATGCCAGAAGACAAGCATATCGTTTTGACAAGATTGAGCGATGTGATGGCGGTCTTGTTATCGCTTGGTGGAAAGGAATTCAAATACGAAAGGAAAGTGAATGTGACTTATTTACACATATTTATATGACTCGTTTTGATAAAATGTTTCCAGAATGGAATAAATTCGATTTTGATTGGAATTTGTCATATAACGAATGGATCTCCTTATTTAAAAAGTACGGATTTACTGTTATTCAGACAAAAGAACCACGGGTCTCATCAAGGGAACATGGTCCTGATTACTTAGAAGCAGAACTTGTAACTGTCTCAAAAGACTATTCGTTGAAGTTTAAATTGGATTTCAGTTATGGTCGTGATGGTTGCACACAAGAGTCTTGTTCTACGTTATACTCTATTTCAGTGTCCTCCGAATCTTATAGTTTTGACAATGGAGGTTCTATAGGTGAAGAGAATTTTTATAATTTAGAGGATTTTTGTAGGAATGAACCCAAAAAGAATCTATAGATCATGAACATGCAACTGACTATGGATTTTTGTAATAGTTAGAAAGTAATAGCTATTTCAGGCAACTTTCTGATTAAAGTATGCTATTCTCTATATGAATATAGCCAAATTTTAAGCTCTATCATCAAGTAAATGTCGACGATGAAGAGAGAACTTGCAGACCAAAACAATATCAAGGTTTGCAAGTTTTTCTTTTTACCAATGATAGACTGGTTACTTTTGTCCACTCTATAACATCAAGAAGTATAACAAAAAATCGAAGGTATGAGCAAAGCAAGTATTATAGACACATCTGTTTTGAAAGACAAACTGCAAGAGTATGCAATAAAAGTAGGTCGCATAAGTGCTCGCCCACTATTGTTACTTTATTTCATCATGGTCAGCAAGGACAAACCGAAGAGTGATAAACTGATGATATTGTCAACCATATCCTATTTGGTATTTCCTGTAGACTTGATTTCAGCGAAGCGTCTGCCTATCATCGGATGGATAGACGAAGCCTTTTCACTTTCTGTTGCCTATCAGAAAGTGTGCAAGAACATCACGCCTGAGATAGAGCGCAAGACTGACGCTTTGCTCGACAAGTGGTTTCCAGAATACACCAACTATATTGAAATGGTGGATTAGAATCTATGTAAACCTAAAATGAATTCTTTATGAAGACGATTAAGAGTACACAACCTTTTTATGTTCTTGGAGTAAAGTTTGAGAATGTACCTGAGGCTATTTTGTATGCCATTAAGGGATGGGCCAAGAATGGTGTTTATGTTGGAAAAGACGTTGAACTATATCCTTGTTTCGACTCAGAAGATTATGCGTCAGAAAACCGATTCTTTTGGAATTTAGTGTTTGCAAGGTCCAAAGAGGAATTGGATAGAAAACTTGTAGAGCTGAAGAGTGTCTCGCCTCAAACCATCTACAACAAGTTTTCGGAAACATTGGCTCCAATGATTTATTGGGGAGGTGACAGCGTTTATGATGTGATTGCGACAGAAGTCATAGAGGCTCAACAGGTGTATAGGGGACGTTGAAGTGTAAGATTAGGGGATATTGATTGAAGACATTTAATATTTGTTTTTATGATTATTACAGATGAAAATAAAATTAAGGAGTATTATAATCATCCTCGTTGTATGATTCTTCCTGAAGAATGGGACGAATTATGGCGCACATCTGTATGTGTCAGGGGCATTCTTGTTGAAAATATTTCTGAAGATAAAATAAATGGTATTGGTATAGAACCAGTTGATGAAAGAATAGAGAAAAGTTCAAAGCCCTTGCTTCCATATGCACAATATACGACATATATTCTTATGCTGTTTGAAATAGCCAACGAGAATATTTTTCGTTGGCTTTACGGCGGTAAGGGGGATCCTCCCTATGCCGGTAGTGAGATATTAGAAGATGATGTGCTGTCTGGTATTCGAGATTTTTATGATGCTATAAAATGGAAAAGACCAAGTAGATGGGGAAGTGGATTCACATTACATAGAAAGGGTGATGAAAAGGCTTTTTTGCCAGGGCTTAATGTCTTAGTGCTGATTGGCTTTTCTGTTGATGTAAAAGATATCGAATAAGAATATGGAAAAGTTTAAAGTGAACATATTGGGTTGTGGAGCAGCCATTCCAATTGGCATTAGAAAGATAAGAGTAAAGTGGCAGATATGGAGAGGACAGGCCATAGACATATGGTCAAAGAGTGCCTATCCTGCAGATGTGTTGAGTCATCTTTGCAGCAATGGCTTCCGTTTTGATGGTGTTGTCTGCGGCAGTATGGAGGGATTTCTCCAATCATTGAAGCAGCAGGACATAAACAAACAGCGTCAAATATGTAGCATGAAAGGAAAAGATGCAAAGAAACAGACTTCGGCAGGATGGCAAACTGACCAGATAGTATGGTGGAATGGTAAAGCTATAGACCGACAGGGCGGAGAGTTCGCAGCTCTTGTCCGCCAAGCTTATAATGCTATGTTCGAACAGAGTGAGCGTTTCCGTACAGCTTTGATGGCAACATGTGGTATGACCTTATATCACACAAAAGGGTGATAGTTCTGGCACATTCTACTGGCGAGAACAATCCATATAAGACGATATTGAACGCCAACGGAACTGTGTGGAATGTTGATGGAGTTGCGTGATAACTATGACAAGCGAGACAAAACTCAAGAACTCATCGAAAAGTCTGTCACCAACGAACTGGGAAATTTGGATTCAGAGAAACCAACGGCAAAGTAGAGTGTCTATGTTGATATGGGCGGTGTGCTTATGGAATGGTTACTTGTTTTACTCTATACACATAAACAAATCAAGAAGATTTGCTTGATAAAAAATATTGAGTATCAATCTTGGGTTAATGGGTGATTTCAGCATCTGTTTTTCGGAACATCTAACTGAACACCCTATAAGATAACGATAGAGGTATTGATGAATAACCTGACGTTTCATCAACACCTCTATTTTCGTTAAGCCGGAGGTGTCTGTTCTTTCTGGCGGTGCCTCAACTTCGGATGAGATTTCTGCCTGCATCAATGCGCAGGAAGATGAAAAGGAGGATGGTGAATCCCCAAAGCGAGGAACCTCCGTAGCTGAAGAAGGGTAGGGGGATGCCGATGACAGGGGTCAGTCCGAGCACCATGCCGACGTTGATGAATACGTGGAAGAGGAAGACACTGGCCACGCAATAGCCATAGACACGTCCGAACTTGAATGGTTGTCGTTCCGCAATCTTCATTAGACGGGTGATGAGGGCGAGGAAAAGCAGAAGGACGGCAGCCGAACCGAGGAATCCCTCTTCTTCGCCGACCGTACAGAAGATGAAGTCGGTGTCCTGCTCGGGAACAAATTTCAGCTTTGTCTGTGTACCGTTGAGGAAACCTTTGCCTTGCAATCCGCCCGATCCGATGGCAATCTCGCTCTGATGAACGTTGTAGCCTGCTCCTGCCAGGTCGTCATCCAGTCCGAGCAGTACGTTGATGCGCACGCGCTGGTGGGGCTGCATCACGTCGTTGAGTACGTAGTCGGCGGAGTAGAAGAAGGCGATGGATCCTAAGGCAAACAACGCAGCGTAGAGGTAGGTGATGAACCGGGTGCGCAGGGCGTTGTAAATCAAGTAGCCGATGAGCAGTGCGGAGAGGATGAGTTGTACCCAAACGATGTCGAAGGGGATAACAAACTCTGAGAAGAGAAAAGCCAACACCGTCACGCCAAGACACAAGCCCAGCAGGCGCAGCGCGTGGGGACGGTCGCCATTGTAGGCATAGACCATTCCGGAGGAGAACAGTTGGACGAGCAGGAGCACGGAAAACTTACCCACCGAGGTGGGCGTGTCGAAAAGCATAGACTGCTCAAACTTGATGCCAATGACGAAGTAGATGATCATTGCCACGCCCGTAAAGAGGAAGCCGCCGGGCATTCCTTCGCGGTAGAGCATCAGGAAGAAGGACAGATAGACGAGCGCCGAACCCGTCTCTCGTTGTCCTACGATGCAGATCATAGGCACGAGGATGATGCCGCAGGCCGCAGCAAAATGCTTGAGGTTGTGGATGTCAAAACCATAGGTGCTCATGAGTTTGGATATGGCGAGCGCAGTGGCAAACTTGGCAAACTCGGCAGGCTGCAATCGTAGGCTTCCCAGGACGAGCCACGATCGGGAGCCTTTGATCTCGTGTGGATTGAATATCGTCGCAAAAAGCAAGAGGACAAGTAGTCCGAAGATGACATAGGCAAACGTGTCAAAGTAGCGGTCGTCAAGCATCAGTATGACAAATCCCAAACAGATGCTCGTGCCTATCCAAACGATCTGCATGCCCGAGCGCGTGGAGAGCGAGAAAATTTCGGTGTCGCCGTAAGTATAGCTCGCACCACAGACGCTTACCCATCCGAAGGCGAGCAGGGCAAGGTATATGCCAATCGTCCACCAGTCGAGCGACTGGAGGATACCTTTCTGATTGTCCGACTTTTCCATTCCCATGATAATCTATCTATTCCTTCTTGCTTTCCTTATCGTTTTCCTTGCGCGACGGCTTATGGTCTTTGTCATCGTCGCGCCGTCGTTCCTCGCTCTGTGGCTTTATCTCGTTCTCCACCCTGATGGCGGGGTCGTTTTGCGGTTGTTCCTTTTTGCTGTCTTGCTGCTTTCTTTCCTTGTCTTCCTCCAGTTTCTTTCTCTGCTTGTCGCGTTCGACCTTCAGCGAGTCTTTGATGGCGTTGATGCGCTTCAGCGAGTCGAGACGCAGTGAGTCGGCACGGCTCATAGGTGATTTGAAGGGGTAGGAAATGTGGCGGCTTTGTATCTCGGCTGCCTTCTTCGCGTCCGCCTCCGTCAGTTTGCCGTTGATGTACTGTTCCATCATCAGCGATCCGATGGGCACACCATAGACGGCACCCCAGCCACCGTTTTCCACATAGACGGCAATGGCGATCTTCGGCGTATCGACCGGTGCGAAGCCCATAAACACGGAGTGGTCCTTTCCGCGGTTCTGGGCCGTACCCGTTTTTCCTGCTATCGTATAACCGGGATGCACAGCATGGGCACACGTACCACGAATACCAGAAGAGACCATGCCCTTGACCACCTCCTCGTAGGCTTGATGGCTGCCCTTTGTTTGGTGGCGTTCAAGGTATTTGGGGTCGATGCGTCCTCCCTTGATATGGCGTACCACATGTGGCGTGATATAGTAGCCGCGGTTGGCTATCGTCGCACCCAGGTTGGCAATTTGCAGTGGTGTGGCATTGACCTCTCCCTGTCCGATAGAGATGGAGATGACCGAGAGCGGGTTCCAACGGCCAAAGGCGTTGTCATAAAACTGTGCGTTGGGAATCATTCCGCGGCGCTCGCCAGGCAGATCGATGCCCAGTTTGTAGCCGAAGCCCTGCGAGACCATGTAGTCGCGCCACTCGTTCATCGCGTCGTCGAGAGTCGGATACTTTTTCCTATTGGACAACATATAGTACAATCCCCAGCAGAAGTAGCTATTGCACGACGTGCTGATGGCCGGGATGAGCGAGATAGGAGCCGCGTGGGAGTGGCAACCGACGTGGAGTCCCTTGAAGGAGAATCCGTGGGCGCAGGGATAGCGAGTGGAGTCGCTGACGATACCCTCTGTATAGAAGGTCACGGCCTGTGTTGTCTTGAATGTACTTCCCGGTGGATATTGTCCGCCGATGGCTCTGTTGATGAGCGGTTTGGCAGGGTCGAGCGTCAGTTGTGCCTGATTCTTTCCACGCAGTTTGCCGATCATGGTCCTGGGATCGAAAGTCGGCGATGACACCATCGCCAGTATCTGCCCCGTCTTGGGCTCTATCGCTACGATGGCACCGAGTTTTCCCTCCATCAGACGTTCTCCAAGCTTCTGCAGTTCCGCGTCCAGTCCGAGTTGGATGTCCTTGCCAGGCAGTGGCTTTTGGTCAAATTGTCCGTTCTTGTAGCGTCCTTTGATACGCCCACGGGCATCGCGGAGTAGGATTTGCACGCCCTTACGACCGCGCAGATCCTTCTCATATTGCCGCTCTATGCCTTGCTTGCCGATGTAGTCACCCGGCTGATAGTAGTCGTCCTCCTCAATGTCGCCCTGTGAGACCTCTGCCACATCGCCCAGTAGATGGGCTGCCAGCGGCTCTTTATATTGCCGGATGCTGCGACGCTGGATGTAAAAGCCAGGGAAGCGGAAGATCTTCTCTTGGAATGCGCTGAACTCCTTGTCTGGCAATTGACCCATGAACAACTGTTGGGTGAATCGTGAGTAGCCAGGGTTTTTCGACCGATCCTTGATTTCTGCCATACGTTTCTTGAAAAACTCCTTTGTGATGCCCAGGGCATTGCAGAAGTCCATGGTGTCCAGTCGGCCTGCCTCCTCATTCATGACCACCATGATGTCGTAGGCCGGTTGGTTGTAGACCAGTAGTTTGCCGTTTCGGTCAGTGATGGTGCCGCGCGAGGGAAACTCTATCTTCTTCAGAAACGCGTTGGAGTCGGCGCTCTTGCGGTAGTCGTCGCTGGCTATCTGCAGCGAGAACAACCGGATAATATAGACTACAATGATGAGCGAGGTGATGGCGCTAAGCACATAGCGCCTCTTCTCCAAGTCAAAATTCTTCATTAGCGGCCCCTCACGTTATCAATGACAAAAACAAGGAGGAATGTCAGTAGCGTGCTTCCACCCACATTCAGTAACCACTGGATGGGATCGAAGAAGCTAAACTGCTCCAACGAGAAAAAGACGACGCAGAAAAGCAGGATGCTGAAGAAGCTATACCATGTGTATTTGCTCACGCCCAAAGTGGCAATGGATGGCTTCAGGTCTTCGGCCGCTTCGCGGGGAATGAACGAGGCCAGCAGATAGGGCTGCACGAAGGAGAGCAGGGTGAGCGAGGCGGCCGTGACGCCCGGCGTATTGGAAAACGTGTCGAGCAGCAATCCCATGCAGAATCCCCACAACAACAGTCCCCAGCGTGGATAGTGGCGACGGATGCTGATGATGAAATAGACATAGAGTAGCGGTGTGGCACAACTGAAGAGGTGGATATGGTTGAGCACCAGCACTTGTGCGAGGCACAGGATGACGAAGAGCGCGCCTCTTCGAAGCAAGTCAACATTCATCTTTTCTTCTTTCTCCTTATTATATATTATTGCATTATATATTATTGCCCTAAAGCATGGAAACACGTTTACAGCCTTGATTGCAGAACCGGCCAAGTCTGCTGAAACGCCGGTAGATGTTCTCGGCAAAAGATAGTATGCCGTACGTTTAGTTCTCCGATGGCGACTTGATGGAGTCTTTGGCAGCCTCCATGATCTGTTTCCGCTCGGCGAGTTGTGGAGCGTCGATGACGCAGACGTCGCGTAGATTGGCAAAGTCGGTGGACAATACGACCTGGACGCGGTAGGAAAGTCCGTCCTCAGAGTTGAACACCTTCTTCACCTTGCCGACCAACAAGCCTTCGGGGAACACGGCTGAATAGCCGCTTGTCACTACCCGGTCGCCAATCTTGAAGCGGGCGTGGCGGGGCACATCGTCCAGATAGGCGATGTTGGGCGCGTCGCCTGACCAGTGGAGATATCCGAAGTAGTCGCGGCCATCAATGGAGCAACTGATGTTCGACTTGTTGTTGAGCACAGGTATCACTACGGAGTAGTGGGTATTGACCAGATAGACGATGCCTACGACACCGTTGCCACAAGCCACACCCATGTCTTTCTTCACACCGTCAGCACTTCCCCGGTCGATGGTCATCAAGTTTTCGGGGCGATCCAGCGAGTTCGCCACCACCTTGGCTTGAATCAAATGGTACTTGTTGAGCAGTCTGAATTGCCCACGCTTCAGGTAAGTGGAGTCTTTGGTCTGGTCATATAGCTGGTTGGAGAGCGCTTTCAATTGTTGCTCCAATTCCAGATTGCGCTTCGTCAGCAACTCGTTGTTCTCGCGTAGGCTGAAGAACGACAGGAGCTTGGCCTCCTGCTCATAGACGATACCTGCGACATAGTTGGCCGACGTGAACCACACGCTGGCCTGATAGCTGTTGAAACGAAACAACAAAACTCCACTGATAATCTCCAGGATGATGAAGAGAAACCAGTGGACATTGCGCGACAAAAACTCCGTAAGATTGTGCATCGGCGCTTTTTACATGAGAAATATTGAATAGTCTGAGGTCAGACCATCCAATACTTCTTCGTTTTGTGATATAAATCCAATCGCCTCTTATCTCATCAAGAATGAGAAGCGGTCAACGTTCTTCAGAGCGATACCCGCACCCGTGGCTACGCTATGGAGCGGATCCTCGGCGATGTGGAAGGGAATGTTGATCTTGTCGGTGAGTCGCTTGTCGAGACCACGAAGCAGCGCTCCGCCACCAGTGAGCCAGATGCCGTTCTTCACGATGTCTGCATAGAGCTCGGGCGGCGTGTTCTCCAAGGCAGAGAGCACGGCATTCTCGATCTTTGCCACCGTCTTGTCGAGGCAGTGGGCTATCTCCTGATAGCAAACCGGCACCTCCATAGGCAACGCTGTGATGCGGTTTGGACCATGGATGACATAGTCCTCAGGTGCATCCTCGCCCAGGTCTGTCAGCGCGGAGCCAACATGCACTTTGATGCGCTCTGCCATGCGCTCGCTGACCTTGACGTTATGCTGACGGCTCATATACTCCTGGATGTCTGCCGTGAGGTCGTCGCCAGCCACGCGGATGGAGTTGTTGCTCACAATGCCACCCAGCGAGATGACAGCAATCTCCGTGCTTCCGCCACCAATATCGACGATCATGTTGCCCTCAGGAGCCTCTACGTCAATACCAATGCCCAGTGCGGCAGCCATGGGCTCGAATATCAGATAGACGTCGCGTCCGTCGGCATGCTCTGCAGAGTCGCGAACCGCGCGGAGCTCCACCTCGGTGCTGCCCGAAGGCACACCAATCACCATGCGCAGCGACGGCGAGAAGATACGGCTGCCCGTGTGGACCATCTTGATAAGGCCACGGATCATCTGCTCGCAAGCCGTGAAGTCGGCGATCACGCCATCGCGGAGCGGGCGGATCGTGCGGATGTTGGCATGCTCCTTCTCGTACATCATCTTCGCCTCGCCACCGACGGCAATCATCTTGCCGCTCCGTCGGTCCAGGGCCACAACGGAAGGCTCGTCCACCACGATCTTGTCATCGCTGATAATGATGGTGTTGGCCGTTCCCAGGTCCATTGCTATCTCTTGGATAAATGAAAAGAGTTTCATTCCTTCTTTCTTCTTGACTTTTTGTTGTTATTGTGTAATGTGCCCGGCAAAAAGCATTATTTGGCAAACCACTCGTGGATGGCCGTGTCGTAATGGCTGCTTACGGCAAATGCTCTTTCGGCAAACTTCTTGCGCTCTTCCAGCTCTGTCTGTGCACCCTTGGCTGCCAGGATGTCGCCCAGCATGGCGTATTCGCCCTTGCTCGGCACGATGACAACGTCCTTGAAGTTCTTGGCTCCGGCGCGGATGAGCGAGATGCCGCCGATGTCGATCTTCTCAATGATCTCCTCTGCGCTTGCCCCACTTGCCACGGTCTGCTCAAACGGATAGAGATCGACGATCACCAAGTCGATGGGCACGATGTCATACTGCTTCATCTGCTCGCGGTCCCCCTCGTTGTCGCGGCGTGCGAGAATGCCTCCGAACACCTTCGGGTGCAAAGTCTTGACTCGTCCGCCAAGGATGGAAGGATAGGAGGTCACGTCCTCCACCTTCTGACACTCGTAGCCCAGCGACTCAATGAACTTCTGGGTACCGCCAGTGCTAAGGAATTTCACACCATTTTCGTTCAGTTTCTTCAGGAGATCCTCAAGGCCATCTTTGTGGAAGACCGAGATCAGCGCAGTCTTGATTTGCTTTGTGCCTGCCATTTGTCTTGCTTTTTATAATAATAAGTGTGCAAATTTACAAAATCTTCGGCAACTACAGGGACGGTGAGTCCTAAAAATATTAAAACGAAGCCATTTTATTGCCTTTGGTCAACGGTAGCGGGAACTAAAGCCGTACCTTTGCAATATGAACTTTACTAACACGCTGCTCACATGGTATGCTTCCCATGGTCGCTCCTTGCCCTGGCGCGAGGCGGGAACGCCCTATGCCGTCTGGCTCAGCGAGATTATCTTGCAGCAGACGCGGGTGGTGCAGGGAGAAGCCTACTGGCGCCGCTTTTTGGAGAAATGGCCCACGGTAGATCTGCTTGCTGCTGCCTCCGAGGACGAGGTGCTGCGGATGTGGCAGGGACTCGGCTACTATTCGAGGGCTCGCAATCTTCATGCCGCTGCACGGCAGATAGCCGCCTTGGGACATTTTCCAGACACCTATGAGGCCATCCGTGGTCTGAAAGGGGTTGGCGACTACACTGCTGCCGCTATCGCCTCTTTTGCCTTTGGCCTTCCTTACGCTGCCGTCGATGGTAACGCTTACCGTGTGATGAGTCGTTACTTTGGCATCGACACCCCTATCAATGACGCCAAAGGCAAGCGGACTTTTGCCGAACTGGCACAGTCGCTGCTTCCCAAAGGCCGGGCTGCGGACTTCAACCAGGCGATGATGGACTTTGGCGCTACGCAGTGTGTGCCGCAGTCGCCTTGTTGTGAGGTGTGCCCGATGGCTGAAACCTGTGAAGCGTTGCGAACAGGGCGTGTGGGGGAATTGCCCGTCAAACGAAAGACCGTGAGCGTCAAAGAGCGCAAGCTGATCTATCTGTATCTTCGTTGCGACGGACGGACGGCTATCCATCAGCGAGGGGCTGGTGACATCTGGCAGGGTCTGTGGGAGCCAGTGCTCCTGGATGCTTCGCAGGTGCGACCCGTCTATGAACTTCGGGCGCAGCGCGTGAAGCATGTTCTCACCCATCGTGTGCTCTATGCTGACCTCTATTTCTATCACCCCGCCGTTCCTCCAGCGCTTCCCGAAGGCTATCGCTGGGTGGATGAGGCCGATTTGGATCAGTATGCGTTGCCGCGGTTGGTAGAAAAGTTGATAGCCATGCTTTGACCAGCATGGCTATCAGTCGATATGTTAGGGCCTTTTGGGAGTGGCGTCCTTCTGTCGCTATCCCTCTGCTTCAAGCTCTTTGACAAACTCGTTTCGGAAGATGCGGAAGAGTTTCACGATATCTTCGCGAGCGGACTCTTCCAGTTCCCAAATATTGATCTCGCCAGAGCGGTGCTTGGCGATATGGCGCACGCAGCGCGCTATCTTCCGCTTGTTGTTGCGTGCCTGAAGCTGATCGACCTCGATTCGTCCTCCGTTCTTGTAAGAGAGGGCGGAGAGCCGGCGCATGAATGCGCAGAAATTGTCATATACCAATGCCAGCCGCATCATCTCCTGTGGGTCGCCAGCCACCTTGTCAACCTCCAGTAGTGGGCCGATGTGGTCGAAGTCCCATTCTTTCTCATCCATCCAGAACCATTGGAAGCAGAGGCGCTCTTCCATGCCGAGCAATTCGTGCTCCAATCTTTCGCGCCCGTTGTCATCCGTTTGCCGATAGGCGTGGAAAGCATGGGTTACGAGGGCAGAAGGAGTGCATTCGGGCAGGTCTTCCTCCGCAGTCAACTGACTCTTGACAGCGATGTGCCATCGGTGCTCCTTGTACTTCACGAGGGCTTCGTCGCCTTGCATCATCAGTTCCGTGAGTGATCCCTTGGCGGGTATTGTGCCCACGACGGCCAATCCGTTCTTGTGGTCGCGCAGCGTCAGCGTGTCGTCCTCCTGCCAGATGCAGAGCAGGATGTGCAGGCCGCCGTTGATGGCAATGGTGAAGCGGTCGTCGTTGGGGGTGCCGACAAACTGATACTGATACTCTTTCGCCGTGGCGGGATCGACGACCAGTTCGCCCTGGTGAGGACGATCGTCGGCATCGAGCAGCTGGAAACCCTTGACGGGAATGCGAAGGTGGAGTACAAAGGGCGTGCCGTCGTAGGGCGTCAATTTCAGGGAGACCGTCTTGCCACCCTCAAACAAGCTCTTGCGGAAGCGTAAACCACCCCCCGTCTCTTCTCCTTGTGCCGACGTGATGTCGCCTTCGATCCAGTGGAAACTGAACGTCACGCTCTCCTCGTCCTCCTCTTCTAGGTGGGCGAAGTCTTCGGGGGCTACGCCAAGGTAGAGGGTGGGAAAGGGACGGATGTTGTCGTCGTCCAGCAGGGTCACGTCAATGGGGCCCAGCATCGGGTCGTCCTCCCACTCGTCTGTGCCACGTTGTGAGAAGACGGCGAACGTGAGGCGCGAAGCCTCTCGTGTGCCGTCGGGACGGCAAAGCCAAAAGGCCGTCTCCTTGGGTACGAAGATGGGTTCTACGATATAGGAAGAGTAGCAGGAGTTGCCCAACTCCAGCTCTGTCCATGGTGTTTTCATACCGTTGTTGTCCTGTTCAATCATGTTTGGAAAACTGATTAGCCGTTTTTGTTTTTGTGCGAAAAGGAGTGCAAAGGTACAAAAAAATCCTTGTATAAAGGTCTGGTTGAGGAAAATATTCCCTTTTTGTTCGTGAAGAATCGTATTGCCAAGTAGTCTTGACGATACGGTTTGTCAAGGAATGAGTTATCCGCCGGTGTTTCCTCCAAACAATCCGCGGAAAAACTTGACCCAGTGGTTTTCCTCTGTGCCCTTGGCTTTTGCTTTGCGCGTAGCGGGTTGGGAGGGAGTGGGCTTTGCCCCATTGGCTGCTTTCTTTGCCTTCTGGGGAGTGATGGAGGGTTTTACTTTCCTTTGTACCTGCCGCGGCTGGTCGTCCGCTTTCCGCCATTGGGGAATGAACTCATACCCCACGCCCACCATGCCATACTCTATCGGTTGTAGCTTCAGGGTTTCTTCTTTCTCCTTATTATAATAGGGAAGGGGAAGATCCTCATCCACCACTTCCAGTTTCATATAGGCCACTCCGGCAGACAGAAAACCCAGTTCTCGTGCTGCGGCATAGGAGAGGTCGATCACCCTGCCCCGTACATAGGGACCACGGTCGGTCACGCGGACGACGACCTGGTTGCCGTTTTTCGGATTGGTCACGAGGATTCGTGTGCCAAACGGGAGTGTGCGGTGTGCGCAGGTCATGCTATCGGGATGGTAATACTCGCCGTTGCTCATTCGTCTTCCGTACAGTTTGCCACTGTAGTATGTAGCCTTTCCGTCTTTTATTTTTTGCGCAAAGATGTTTTGTGTGCACAATGTCAGTAGGATGGATATTATGATGACAAAAAGCACTTTGCCCTTGTGATTCTGTTTCATGGTGCAAATGTACATACTTTCTTTTAAAACACCATATTTTTCAACACTCTTTAAGAAGATGTCGTGCTTATATACCGAAGCTAAATGTGGAAAAGACAGAGAGTTAGCTAGGGGATCCAAAGAAGTGCCCCGACTCCATGAGCCGGGGCATTGTAGTAGGAATTCGCCTAGTGTTTAGCCGTGAGGGGAGGTTAGCGTGCGTCGAAGAGCAGCATACTGGTTTGGGCGAGCAAGGCTATCGGCACGTTGGTTTCTACCGTTAAGGTTTCGCCGGCCTTCTTGGGCATGGTCATCAGTGCGAAAGGTGCGATGGGCTTCTGGTCCTTATCGACCAAGATCATTCTGAAACTGTTGCCCAGAGGCTTCGTGGGGGTCAATGTCACCTTGATTTTTACCTTTGAACGATGGCTAAAATCTACAATTTCGGCCTTCGTCTTGGTGTTGTCAAATGATTGGGTGTCAGAAGCCACTTTCAGCGACTTGCCGATAAGCTTCTTTTCCTCTTCTTGAGAGACCTGATCGTAGTGTTGGTCCATCTTGGAGAAGGCGGAGTCGATGTCAGTTCGGAAGCCCTTGAAAAGCTCCCACTTTTCCTCGTCGCTCTTGTCCTTCACTTTTTCTTCCATCTCTTTGTAAGTGTCGGAGATCTTGTCGTCGATGGCTTTCCTGGCAAACTGTCTGCAATTGTCGATGTAGAGCAACTTGCCAACCATCTCGTTGTCCACTTTCTCCACGCTGTCCTCAGCCATAGCGATAGCATCTTGGGCCCATTTGTCGGGGTTGTTGTCGTTGCCCTGGCTGCAAGAGGCCAGCAAACCAAAGGACATTACTGCCAAGAAGGCGAGAACGTTTGTCTTTCCAAATTTTTTCATCATAGCTATTTTATTGATTAGTTATTGGTGATTTTTGCTTCGTTGCCGTTCATGTTTTGCAAATGTAGTCAAAAAAATACAGATAGACAACAAAAAAGGGTAGAAATCTCTTTTTTCGTGTTTTAGGCGTATAATAAATGTGCCGCCAGAATCCTAATTGGGATCTGGCGGCACGGTAAAGCTATACAATATTAACTGAAAAGTCTTGTTCAAACTCTCCCCTTGCGGTGGTAGTTCGATCTACTTCTTTCGTTTGGGCAGGAATCCTGTGGTGTTGGCGACATAGACGCCCATGAGAATCAAGGCGCAGCCGACGTATGCCATTACCGTCATGGGCTCGCTTAGGAACATTGCTGCGATGACCACCGTGAAGAGCGGGCTGAGGTAGTTGTAGTTGGAGGCAGTGATGGCACCGAGCCTGTCAACAATGACGCTGTAGAGGAAGAAGCAGCAGCACGACGCGATGAGGCCGAGGAAGAGCAAGTTGCCCAGTACCTCTATGTGTAGCAGGTTGCCCAAAGGGAATTTCCAAGGCCAGAAATAGAACAAGGGGAATGCGGTCAAGAGACCGTAGCCGAAGACCTTGCGCGTGATAGTGGCTGCGTCGTATTTCGCAGAAAGGGGCTTCAAGAGGAAGGAATAGAGACCGAAAGAGGCGGATGAAAGCACCGCTATGAGGTCTCCCGCAGGATTGAAGTGCAACTCGCCCTGACCATTGAATATGACAATGGCTACACCAGCAACTGCCGTGAGTGTGCCTATGGCAAAGTTGGAGGTCATCCGCGTGCCTTTTATGAAGAGGATGCTGAAGAGCATCGTGAAGATGGGCGATGCGCTCACGATGAAGCTGACGTTGTTGACGTTGGTCATGGAGATGGCCACATTCTCGCTGACGAAATAGAGCGAGGCACCTGTGATACCCAGCACCACCATCATCAGCTCGTCACGCCATGTGTCGGCCTTGATGCGCTTGTGGGCTATCAGCAGCATGGCTAGATAAGCGAGGATGTAGCGAGCGTAAAAAATCTCCAAAGCCGACATGCCGGCGTGGACAAGCACCTTTGTATTGACGAGAGTACCTCCCCAAATCGCTACCACGAAGAGTGCCAGCAGGTGAAATGTGAGAGTTTTGTTACTTTTCATTTATATTGGTTTAGTTATGGATTTTGCTTTATTATGTGCCAAAAGCGATTGCAAAGGTAGTGTATTTTGGGCAAACTACAAATGAAAAGCAAATAAATTTTCTAATAAAATACGCTTTTAGGGCCAAAAGAGGGTGTCAAGCCTCGTGTTGTCGGGAGACTTGACACCCTTTTTGAGTTTCGATGAGAAACTATTGTTGATTCAAAATGAGACGGTTAGGTGTCCCGTCTGGCTATTTCTCTCCTGTTAGTTGGGCGATAGTGGCGCGTACCCGCTCCTCCGTCGTGTAAAGCAAGGTGTCTTCGTCGGCGTTGGGGTCTCCCATGAAGACCTCGGGATTGCTGTATTCCATTTTGCTTTTCATCGGCTCGCGGGCAGAGAAGTGATATTCCTTGATGTCCGTCTGTTCGTAGAGGCTGCGTATGTTCTGCTCGTTCACGCCACAACCCGCCAAGAGGATGATGCGCCCTGCGGCTTGCTGGTGGAGCTTTTGCAGTAGGGGAGCGCCTTCGATGGCCTTTGGTTGCTGGCCGGAGGTGAGGATGCGGTCGAAGCCTAAGTCGATCAGTTGCTCCAAAGCCTCGAAGGGATCACGGCAGCGGTCGAAGGCCCGATGAAAGGTCAGAGACATCCCCTTTGCTTTCTCGACCAGACGACGGTTGGCCTCCATGTCGATAGTCCCGTCTTCGTGTAAGCATCCGATCACTATGCCGTCGGCCCCCAGTTGGCGCGCCACCTCTATGTCGGCCTCCATGCGCTCCAGTTCCAATGGTGTGTAGAGGAAGTCGCCACCGCGCGGACGGATGATGACGTGCAGGCGTGTCGTCGTCAGCACCCGGCGCGCCACCATGATCTCGCCATACGACGGCGTTGTGCCACCTTCGGGTATTCCCGCGCACAGTTCCACACGGTCCGCGCCTCCAGCCTGGGCAGCCAGGCAACTCTCTACGCCATTGGCGCAAACCTCAAACCGAAATAAATTTCTCTCCATGTCTTTGTATTGTTTTTCGTGCAAAAGTACGGCGATTTCGCCCTTTCTCCAAATAAAAGTCGTATTTTTGCATCCTCAAAGCGGATGACCGCTGCTAAAACTTCGAATTCAAACAAAACAAAGATAGAATGGGAAAGATTATTTTGACGGGCGACCGCCCCACTGGCAAGCTCCATTTGGGACACTATGTCGGTAGTTTGCGTCGTCGCGTGGAACTTCAGAATGCGGGCGATTATGACCGTATGTTCGTCTTCATGGCCGACGTGCAGGCTTTGACAGACAATGCCGACAACCCAGAGAAGATTCGTCAGAACATCATCGAGGTCGCACTGGACTACCTCTCTGCTGGTCTCGATCCGGAGAAGTGTACGCTCTATATCCAGAGCTGCATCCCCGAACTGGCGGAGCTGACTACCTATCTGATGAATCTTATCAGCGTCTCGCGCGTGCAGCGCAACCCGACGGTGAAGACTGAGATCAAGATGCGCAATTTCGAGGCCAATATTCCCCTTGGCTTCTTCTGCTACCCCGTGTCGCAAGCTGCCGATATCGTGGCGTTCAAGACCACTGTCGTGCCTGCCGGCGAGGACCAGGAGCCGATGCTTGAGGTGACACGCGAGTTGGTCCGTCGCTTCAACCAGATCTATGCTCCCGTCTTTCCCGAGCCAGAGATCATGTTGCCCGAGAGCCAGACTGCACGCCGTCTGCCTGGCACGGATGGCAAGGAGAAGATGAGCAAGAGCCTTGGCAACTGCATCTATCTCTCCGACGACAAGGATACGGTGTGGAAGAAGGTGAAGACCATGTACACCGACCCGACCCACTTGAATGTCAGCGATCCAGGCCATGTGGAGGGAAATGCCGTCTTTACCTATCTTGATGCTTTCTCCACCGACGATGACTTCGCAGAATTTTGGCCCGAGTTCAGCTGCCTCGACGAGTTGAAGGCAGCCTATACGGCAGGTGGCATTGGCGATATGAAGTGTAAGAAGATGCTCAACAAGGTGCTGGAGCGTATGCTGGAGCCGATCCGCAAGCGCCGTCATGAGTTTGAGCAGGACATTCCGGAGATCTATAACATCCTTCGCAAGGGATCTGATGCTGCCCGCGAGGTGGCTGCCAAGACGATGGATGAGGTGCGCGAGGCCATGCGCATCAACTATTTTGATGATGCCGCGCTCATTCAGGAGCAGGCCGATCGCTTCGCTCAGAAATAGTATAGCGTACACCGATATCAACTACAAGGCGTTGCTCGCGCGTTCCTTATATATTGAATAGGATGCGCGGGCAACGCCTTGCTTTAGTTAATGTCTCTTCCTTTCTGGGGGAAGCGTATGTTGTAGGGATGGTCTTGTCAGAAATGCTCGCCGATTCTGCGCAGCGCCTCTTCGAGGAGAGGTCGGGGGCAGGCAAGGTTGATGCGAAGGTAGCCCTCGCCCGAAATGCTGCCATAGAGCGTGCCACTATTGACCTTGACGTGCGCCCGCTCCATGATCTTCTGTGCCAGGGAGTCTGCGCTCAATCCCGTTTGGCTGATGTCCACCCATGCGAGATAGGTGCCCTCGTTGTGCATCACCTGCCATTTTGGCAAGTGCTCACGGCAGAACGACCGCAGCACTTCGAAGTTGTCGTGGATGTAGAGGTTCAATGCGTCGATCCAGTCTTCGCTTTCGTTGTAGGCGGCCTGAATGGCAACAGGTGCAAAGGGATTGACGTCGCAAATCTCGAAGATATTGACGACTCGTTCGATCCGTCTCCGCCACTTCGCATTCTTTGTAACTATATTGGCCATTTGCAGTCCTGCGATGTTGAAGCTCTTCGACGGCGAGGTCAGGGTGATGCTGTTGTCGAGACATGCTTCGCTCACGCTGGCAAACGGCGTGTAGGAGTAGCCGGGCATGACCAGTTCGTTGTGTATTTCGTCACTCACTACCACGACGTGGTGGCGTAGGCAGATCTCGTTCATCCGCTCCAGTTCCTCGCGCGTCCACACCCTGCCCGTCGGATTCTGTGGGTTGCAGAGCAGGAAGACAGTGGTCTTTTCGTCGGCACACTTGCGCTCGAAGTCGTCAAAGTCCATCTTGAAACGGTCGCCCTCGCGCAGAAGGCGGGTCTCCAGGATCTCGCATCCCTGATTGCGTATGCTGGAGAAGAAGCAGTTGTAGGCCGGAGTCTGGACGAGCACTTTCTCGCCAGGAAGTGTCAAAGCCTTGATGGTGGCCGATGCGGCAGGCACCACGCCCGTCGTGTAAAGGATCCAGTCGCGCTCGATCGTCCATCCGTGGCGACGTTTGAACCACTGGATGACCGACTCGTAGTAGCTGTCTGGTACGAGCGTATAACCGAAGACAGGGTGTGCGGCCCGATCCTTGATGGCCTTTTGAATGGCAGGAGCGACGGCAAAGTCCATGTCTGCCACCCACATCGGTATCACGTCGTCCGCAGGCATTGCGTCCCATTTGACGCAGCCTGTGCCGCGCCGTTTCACGGGTTGGTCGAAGAAGGTGTGGTCTATCATCGGTTGGATTCGAAAGTTAATGAGTTGCCGTCGTCCGAAGTGCTGGCGACGTGTCCTTTGGCAAACTGATCCATCGTCAAGCGACCAATGTTGTCGGCCTGGATTCTGCCGCTGATGGGATTCTTCACCTCCGTGATCGTTCCCTTGATGCGTGCCTCCACATTCGTGCAGTCTTCGAAAGTGCGGTCGCAGGCAGCATCGAAGGTGCAGTCTTCCAGTACGATGCCATCGCTATAGCACAGAGGTTGCTCGCCGCTGATATGGCAGCGCACGAGTCGGATGTTCTTGCTGTGCCAGGCGAGATACTCGCCATGGAGCTCGGAGTCGTAGATGACGACGTTGTCGCACTCCCAAAAACTGTCCTTGGTAGTAATCTTCGCATGGTGAATCTCCACGTTCTGACAGTATTGGAACACATATTTTGCGTCGCTCACCAGTCCATCCACATAGATGTTCTTTGAGAACATGAACGGGTAGGTACCTTGGTGCAGTTCCACATTCTTGATCTTCAGGCCGTCGATGCGCCAAAACGTCTCGTCGGCATCGGTTATCTTGACATTCTCCAGCGTCACGTTCTTCATCTCGCGGAAAAACTTCGGGCCGTCGATGACACAGTCTCTCATCACCATGTCGTCGCTATACCAGATGGCTGATCGTGATCCAGGGGCAAAATAGCAATTCGTGATGAGGCTTCCATCCACATGCCACCACGGATACTTGCCGTAGAACTTGGAGTTGTGGCACTCCACCTGCTTGCAACACTTGATGCCTGACTCGCCATCGACTATCTCTATGTCCTCCAGGCGCACGTCGTGGACACCGAAGAGCGGACGCTCGCCGCCAAACTTCTGGTTCTTTATCGTTTCCATAGGTCTTTTGTTGTTTTCTCTTTTTCTTGTTTTGGTTGGGGGAAAACTCCTGCCGCAGACCTTCCATCTCGTGGAAAGGCGCAGCCAGGGCCTTATCGGTTGCAAAAGTACAAAAATCGTGCCAATCAGGCAAAGCATAAATTACGGAAAAACCTACCCATATTACGGTAAAGGGGGATTCCTTGCCAATCTTTCCCCTATGTCAAAAAAAAGTCGTACCTTTGCACTCCGTAATATAGTAGAGTACTTATTAGCATTTTTTAATTACATTTGGATTACTAGCCCTATCATGGCTTTTATCGAGACAAACAACATCAAAGGTGATGTCTTCGGTGGCATCACAGCCGGTATCGTGGCACTTCCGCTCGCACTGGCATTCGGTATTCAAGCATTTGGCGGTGTTGACAGTCCTGAGGCTTCCAGCATGGGAGCCTTGGCCGGACTCGTCGGTGCCACCCTGCTCGGTTTCTTCGCAGCCCTCTTCGGTGGCACCCACTCCCAGATCTCTGGCCCTACGGGACCGATGACCGTCATTACGGCCTCCATAGTGAGTGGAGCATGGGCTAGCTCGCAGGGTAACATCTCCGCCGTCCTTCTTTCCATGTCGCTTGCCGGCATTTTCTGTGGCCTGTTTCAGGTGCTCTTCGGACTCATCCGCATTGGCAAGTATGTCCGCTACATTCCCTATCCCGTACTCTCGGGCTTCATGAGCGGTATCGGAGTGATCATCATCCTGCAGCAGCTCTATCCGATTATTGGCAAGAAGTCGCCCGCCAGCACGCTGGACATGATTCTCAACTTCCCCGCTGCCTTCGCTGAAGGTATTAGCGTGCCTGCGCTGCTGCTGGGTCTGGCCTGTATTGCGCTCATCATCCTTGTGCCGAAAGTGACCAAGAAGGTGCCCGCCACGCTTGTGGCCCTGGTGGTCGTCACGGTGGTTTCGCTCTTCACGGGCCTCGACTCGGCACTTACCATCGGCAACATCCCGGCCGGACTTCCCATGCCTTTCTTCACGAAGGTGCAACTGGACGGTATCGATTGGATGGTCGTCATCAAGGCTTCCCTTGTCCCGGGTCTCACACTGGCTGGCCTGGGCAGTATCGATACGCTACTGACGTCGGTTGTGGCCGACAATATCACCAAGACCAAGCACAACTCTAACCAGGAGTTGATAGGCCAGGGTATCGGCAATGCCATGGCGGGTCTGTTCTGTGGTCTTGCTGGCGCAGGTGCTACGATGCGTACGGTGGTCAACGTGAAGTCGGGTGGCCGCACGCAGCTCAGCGGTATGATCCACGCCGCCTTGCTCCTTGCCATTCTCCTCGGACTGGGCTCGCTCGTGAAATACGTACCCCTTTCGGTGCTTGCCGGTATTTTGATAACGGTAGGATGGGGCATCATCGACTTCCGCGGATTCAAGGACCTGAGGCGCATACCGAAGTCTGACGCCTTCGTGATGATCGTGGTCTTCCTCATGACGGTCTTTGTGGACCTCCTCACGGCAGTAGGTATTGGTATGGTCATCGCCTGCGTGCTTTTCATGAAGCGTGCCGGCGACCTCGTGGAGGATGGCTACAGTTCCAAGGAGTTGAGCACCTTTGACAAGGAGTCGCCCTGGGAGGACGAGAAGGATATGCCGAAGGACATCCATCACCATATTTATATAGAGCGCCTCGACGGCCCGATCTTCTTCGGAAGTATCACGGGATTCCAGCGCGTGATGCACGACATTCCCAAGGATGCGAAGATCGTCATCATCCGTATGCGCCGTGTCCCGTTTATGGATCAGAGTGGTGTCTATGCCATGGAGACAGCCATCAAGGATCTCCAGGCACAAGGCGTGAAGGTGCTCATGACCATCATCCAGCCCCAGCCCCGCTATATGCTGGAGAATCATCGCATCATTCCGATGCTTATCCCGCAGGAGAACACCTTCGAGACCTTCGAGGATTGTACGAACTATCTCAAGACGCTGTAGTCGCCCTCACGCCTTGATGGCAGAAAGCCACGCCCTGTCAAGCGGTCAAACTGGTAACCGCTCGGCAGGGCGTGAACTGTATAAAAGACCAGCACAAAAGTAGCTGAAGTTGTAGTGGGCTGACCATATTGTTTGCACACTTGGCGAGAATTGAGCCAAAAAGTCGCTTTTTTGGCCGTATTATTTGCAAGGGTCGTGGATTTTTGGTATTTTTGCCGTCGCAAAGACAAAATAATACCTTTGGGTTTACCGAATAACCAAAACACATTAAGAATGAAAAGTGACATTGAGATTGCACGCGAGACCGTGCTGAAGCCGATTACGGAGGTTGCTAACACGGTAGGTATCGCCGCCGACAAGTTGGAGCATTACGGAAAGTACATTGCCAAAGTACCATTGGAGTGTATTGACGAGAGCAAGGTGGATCGCTGCAATATGATACTGATGACAGCCATGTCGCCCACGAAGGCTGGCATCGGCAAGACCACGGTGAGCGTAGGCCTCTCCATGGCCTTGAATCGTTTGGGCTATAAGTGCGGCCTTGCACTTCGCGAGCCTTCCATGGGTCCGTGCTTCGGTATGAAGGGCGGTGCTGCTGGTGGTGGCTATTCCCAGGTGCTGCCGATGGACAAGATTAACCTCCACTTCACGGGTGACTTCCATGCTATCACGGCGGCCCACAACCTCATCGCCGCGCTGCTCGACAACTATATCTTCCGTCATCAGGGAGAGCCGTGCGAGCTGAAGACGGTCTATTGGGGCCGCGTCCTGGATGTCAATGACCGTGCCCTCCGCAAGATTGTGATTGGCTTGGGTGCTGGCAATGGCGTGGTGCGCGAGAGCGGATTCGACATCTCTGTGGCCTCGGAGATCATGGCTATCCTCTGCCTGGCAAAGGATCTGGAGGACTTGCGCCGTCGTTTGGAGAACATCCTTTTGGGTATCACCTGCGAGGGCAAGCCGTTCTACCTCCGCGACTTGGGCAGCGTGGGATCTATCCTTGTCATCCTGAAGGATGCGCTGCAGCCCAACCTCGTCCAGACTACCGAGAACACGCCCGCCTTCATCCATGGTGGTCCGTTCGCCAACATCGCCCACGGCTGCAATAGTTTGATTGCTACGAAGATGGCCATGAGCCACAGCGACTATACCGTGACGGAGGCTGGCTTCGCCGCCGACCTGGGTGCCGAGAAGTTCCTCGACATCAAGTGCCGCATGGGTGGCATTCGTCCGAAACTCTGCGTACTGGTCGTGACGGTTCGCGGCTTGAAGTTGCAGGGTGGTATGGCCGACGACGCAGCGCCCGCAGAGCAGCTGGAGGCCTTGCGCAATGGTCTTGCCAACATGGAGCGTCATATCGAGAATCTCCATAATATGGGGCAGACCGTCGTCGTGACGCTCAACCGCTATGCTACCGATACGGACGAGGAACTGAAGATCGTCGCCGACCGTTGTGTCGAGGTGAAGGTGGGCTATGCGCCCAACGAGTGCTTCGTCCGCGGCGGAGAGGGTTGCGAGGAGTTGGCCCGCGTCTGCGTCAAGGAGATTGCCGAGTGCCCGTCGAAGGAGATCCAGTATCCGTACGAGCTCGAGGACAGCATCACCACCAAGGTAGAGGCTTTGGCCAAGAAGATCTACCGTGCCGGACGTGTGGAATATACCGCCGCTGCCAAGAAGGCCCTCAAGCGCATCAGCGAGTGGAACTTGGAGGGACTTCCCGTCTGTGTCGCCAAAACACAGTATTCCTTCAGCGATGATGCGAAGAAGCTCAACGTGCCGGAGGGCTATACCTTCACCGTGCGCGACTTTGTCATCAACACGGGTTCAGGTATGATTGTGGCCATTGCGGGTGACATCATGCGTATGCCGGGTCTGCCCAAGCGTCCTCAGAGTGAGGTCATCGACATCGTCAATGGTGAGATCGAGGGATTGGCATAAGCCTCCTTTTTGATCATCAGTAGATAAAAGTAAAACGGCCTTTCCGCAGCAAATCATTGCGGAAAGGCCGTTTTGTCGATTGTGGGTTGTAAACGGTTGTGGACTGTGATTCCCGTGGATTACCGTTTCTGTGGGCAATATGGTCCCTGTGGTTTACCAGCCGCCGTGGCCTCCACCACCAGGACCGCCTCCGCCACCGGGTCCACCGCCGCCACCAGGCCCTCCGTTGCCATACTGCACGGCAGAGAGCGTCTGCGTGGAAGTACCGTCGCTGACGGTGTATTGCTCGCCTGCTGTCATACCCTTGGCGGTGAGGATGACGTTGCCGCGACTATAGTCGTAGGGCAGAGTAAAGGTGGCGAGTACGGTACCATCCTTGCTGACGGTGAGTGTGCTGTCCGCCGTGACGTTGCCCGAATAGGTGACGTAGCCTTGGGTTGACTCCTGCGTAGTGGGATGGGAGTTGTTGCCACCACCGATTCCCCAAACATTGCCACCCGTGAAGAACACCGTGTATCCCTCTTCTTCATTGGCGTCGATGCCACATTCGGGAGAGCGTGTGCCGTAGGCGACCGTCGTTCCCCCCGAGAAGTACAGGTTGCCGTTGGAGTCAAGGCCGTCGTTGCCGCTGCTATACACCGTGATCGTTCCACCCTTGATGTACATGTGGCTGCTGGAGTTGATGGCGTCGTCGTATGTGTTGCAGTCGATGGTGCCGCCGCTGATGGTCAGCGTGCCCTTGCTCTCTATGCCCTCGCTGCCGTCCTGCTGGCCCGAGCACGTCACATGGATGTTGCCACCGCTGATCTGTATGTCGCCCACAGGCAGTCCCGTGCTGCTCTCCGTCGCTTTGATGCCTACCTTGATGCCCTTGGGCGATGTGGTGTAGGCGTCGTCGAGGCGGTCGAGTTGTCCGCGGTAGTTGCCGTCATACTCCTGGTTGCCTCCGATGTTGACATAGGTTGTTCCCATCGTGGTCACGCTGAGGTCGCCGCCCGTGATGGTCAGCGTCGAGTCGCATTTTAGTCCCTTGCCGCCGCTGCCTGTGGCTGTCAGGCTGATCTGTCCAGCCGCGATGGTCACGTTGGCGTCGCTCGACATGCAGGCCGCACCTTTCACCTCTTGGTCGTCGCTGTCCCACTTTCCCTTGCCGCTATTGGTTATCGTCACGGTGGGCGCGGACTTGCTGTCGTCGATGGTGATGTTGCCGTCGCATTTCAGTCCCTTCGAGCCTGCCGCTGTCACATCGATGGTCAGCGATCCACCCGAGATCGTGGCGTAGCCGCCCTCCTCCTCGTCTGCCGACACCTGGATGCCGTCATCGAGCGTACCCGAGACGTTGAAGTGGCCACCATTCTGCAGGAAGTATTGGTTCACGTTGAGGCCGTCTTTCTTCGCATAGAGGATGTTGATGGTGCCAGTGAACTTCTTTTTCAGTTGTACATATTCATCGGCCCAATAGGCGTGCTTTGCGTAGCCATAGAGGTTGAGCGTGCCGTCGCCATCAAACTCCGAGTGGCCGTTCACCATCAGTGCGCCTTTTCCCTGGCTTGCCTTGCTGTCCTTGAGCGTACTCTCTCCGACGAGCTGGATGGCGATGCGCTTGCCATTCTCGATGTTGACCGCCGCACTGTCGGCGCAGGTGAGGGAGAGATTGTCGAAGACCACCGTGGCCTTGTAGTGGCCGTCCATATAGAACGAACCGTTGTCCGACGCGCCCGAGAGCGAATAGCTGATCTCCGTATCCACGGTCTCGTCCTGCACAATGCTAACAGCGGATCCATTGATCGTCACGTCGAGGTGGCTCATGCAGTTGCCTGCCACGGTGACGGCGGCGGCACTCCCGTTGTAGGTCACGTTGACGCTATTGTCGGTCACGTCCGAATGGTCCACATACATGCGGGTCACTTCCTTCAGCTGGAAGGTTTTGCCCAGGATCGTGAGTCTGGATCCGTCTGCATAGTCCATGCTGCCAGCCTGAGACGCTGGAATCTTGTAGGTCACTTCGCCGACGACCACGTTCAGCGTCTGAGCCGCCGTGCCAAGAGAGACCACGAGCGAGGCTCCGATAAGTAGTGCTTTCTTCATCGTTTCGCCAGTTTAAAGTTCTTGTTTCCTTGTTTTGCCACATACACGCCTTTGGGCAGCGACTCGCGCGCCACGTCGAGCGAGGGATAGCACCCGACGAGGCGTCCGGAGAGGTCGTGGATGCTGACAGACTGTACTTTGCCAGCCTCCACATCGTCGATGGAAACCACTGCCGCGTCGGAGAAATACATCTTCGTGAGGGTCGAAAGGTTGAAGGTCTCGCCGTCCGCTCCGCTTCTCACGACGAGCTTCCCGTCGCATACCGTCATCTCCAAGTCCTCTACAGCGATACTTCGTGGCCCAGTGTTGGTCACGAATACCAGATAGTTGTAGTCGTTGCTCCAGCCATTGAGCGCTGTCAGCATCAACCCGAATACAATCAAAATGGATCTTTTCATAACTGATAAATTAAATGATTGCTTAATCCTATATATAATAGGTATAACGTAAAAACTAGTTACAAAGTTACGATATTTTCCCATTATATCTGTCTTGGAATGTATATTATTCAATGAGCGCCTGTCTTTGGCGGATAAATATCGTTATTTGCTCAACAAACTCCAAGTGGCTTTCCAGACCATTTTTCTGATACTCTCCGCGCCAACCGCTTTTCTTCCCCAGCAGCTTCGTGTCTGCCATAAATGCGGTAGGACTATGGGGAAAAGGTCCTGCTTCTGCCAAGTTGTCAGCCGCGAGACCCCTGCTTGTCAAATGGCACAATAGTTGTTTTGAGATAGGCGGACAACAAAGTCCAAGCAACATTAAAGTAGAACAAAAATAAAAAAAGAAATATTATGGGAAAGATTATTGGTATCGACTTAGGTACAACTAACAGCTGCGTAGCAGTGTTCGAGGGCAATGAGCCTGTGGTGATCACCAACAGCGAGGGCAAGCGCACGACTCCGTCCGTGGTAGGCTTCGTAGAAGGTGGCGAGCGCAAGGTGGGTGATCCTGCCAAGCGTCAGGCTATCACCAACCCGAAGAAGACCGTTTACAGTATCAAGCGCTTCATGGGTGAGACCTATGACCAGAGCCGCAAGGAGGCCGAGCGCGTTCCGTTTACGGTGGTCAACGAGGGTGGCTATCCTCGTGTACAGATCGATGATCGCAAATATACGCCGCAGGAGATTTCTGCCATGGTGCTTCAGAAGATGAAGAAGACCGCCGAGGACTACCTTGGTCAGGAGGTGACGGATGCCGTCATCACCGTGCCGGCCTACTTCAGCGACTCTCAGCGTCAGGCCACGAAGGAGGCAGGTGCCATCGCAGGCCTCAATGTCCGCCGTATTGTCAACGAGCCGACAGCAGCCGCCTTGGCCTATGGTGTCGATAAGTCCAACAAGGACATGAAGATTGCCGTCTTCGACCTCGGTGGTGGTACTTTTGATATCTCCATCCTGGAGTTTGGTGGTGGTGTCTTTGAGGTGCTCTCTACCAATGGTGATACCCACCTTGGTGGTGATGACTTCGACCAGGTGATCATCGACTGGCTCGTCAACGGCTTCAAGGCCGACGAGGGTATCGATCTCTCCAAGGACCCGATGGCCATGCAGCGCCTGAAGGAGGCTGCCGAGAAGGCTAAGATCGAGCTTTCAAGCACGACTTCGACCGAGATCAACCTCCCGTACATCACGGCAGAGGGTGGTGTGCCAAAGCACTTGGTCAAGACCCTCACGCGCTCACAGTTTGAGCAGCTGGCTCACGAGCTGATCCAGAACTGCTTGGTTCCTTGTCAGAACGCCATCCGCGACGCCAAGCTCTCTACGTCCGACATCGACGAGGTGATTCTCGTAGGTGGTTCCAGCCGTATCCCCGCCGTCCAGACTTTGGTGAAGAACTACTTCGGCAAGGAGCCTTCCAAGGGTGTCAACCCTGACGAGGTGGTCGCTGTCGGTGCAGCTATCCAGGGTGCTATCCTCAACAAGGAGAGTGGTGTGGGCGATATCGTCTTGCTCGACGTCACCCCGTTGACCCTCGGTATCGAGACGATGGGTGGTGTGATGACGAAGCTCATCGAGGCCAACACAACCATTCCGTGCAAGAAGAGCGAGGTCTTCTCTACGGCTGCCGACAACCAGACGGAGGTGACCATCCACGTCCTGCAGGGTGAGCGTCCGATGGCGGCTCAGAACAAGAGCATCGGCCAGTTCAACCTCACCGGCATTGCCCCGGCTCGCCGTGGTGTGCCTCAGATCGAGGTGACGTTTGATATCGACGCCAACGGTATCCTCAACGTCTCTGCCAAGGACAAGGCTACGGGCAAGGAGCAGAGCATCCGCATCGAGGCTTCAAGCGGTCTGAGCGATGATGAGATCAAGCGCATGAAGGCTGAGGCTGAGCAGAACGCCGAGAACGATAAGAAGGAGCGTGAGCGCATTGACAAGCTCAACCAGGCCGACTCGATGATCTTCACTACCGAGAACTTCCTCAAGGACAACGGCGACAAGATCCCGGCCGATCAGAAACCGGCTATCGAGGAGGCCCTCAGCAAACTGAAGGACGCCCACAAGAGTGGTGATGTAGCCGCTATCGACACGGCCATCAACAACCTCAACACCATCATGCAGGCTGCCTCTCAGCAGATGTATCAGCAGGCTGGTCCTCAGCAGGCTGGCCCTCAGCCGGGTGCAGGTCAGCAGGCAGGCCAGCAAGGCGGTCAGAATACTGACGACAACATCCAGGATGCCGACTTTGAGGAGGTTAAGTAATGCCGAAAGGTAAACACATAATAAACAATAAGCAAAAGCGTGCAGCTCAATGAGTTGCACGCTTTTTGCGTTTATGGGGGTTCTTGTTTCTTATGCCTTTGTTATGCGCTTGTTTATCGCTTATTTGCAGCACATTTGCAACACAACAAAAAAGTAGATAATGTGGGACTTGTTCCTACCAATACATACTAATGCATACTTAAAAGTAGAAAACATGCCAGCAATAGGATTTGAAATCAAACGCAAGTGTAAGGTCTGTGGTGAAGTGTTCCTTGCCAAGACTCTTGACAGCCAGTATTGTTCGCCTAAGTGCAGCAAGGTGGCTTGGAAACGAAAGAAGGACGCAAAGGAGAAGAACGAGAAACTGGATCGTTTGGCACAGCACATTCCTGACATTAGGGAATATGTGTCGGTGAAGGAAGCGGTGGCGATGTTCGGAGTGGAACGTACTACACTCTATCGGCTGATAAAGAATGGTACAGTTCCTGCCATCAACGTCGGTAAGCGACTCATCCGAATCAAACGCTCAGCCTTGGAGACGATGTTTCTCACCAGAAAAGAAAGTCTTGCAGAAAGAGAGAAACCTGTGCCCAGAAGATACAGTATGGAACCAGAGGACTGTTATACCATTGGTGAGATATGCAACCTCTACCACATCAACGACAGCTCGGTATGGGCGCATATCCGCAAATATTCCATTCCGTCACGGCAGATAGGCAATTATGTGTATGTGCCGAAAGAAGAAATAGACAATTTGTATAAATCAGAAGTAGAATAAACCGAATATGAAGAAAGCATTATCGAACACCAAGGTGACCGTGAAGCTGCGCAAGTCCGTTCACCATGACAACGAGTGGTATCTTTTCATCGAATCGTACCCTGTGTATAAGAAAGGAGACAACAAGCCAAGCCGTGTGGTTGAGTCTGTAAACCGAACCATCTCTACACCACAATGGGATATGTCGTCCATTGCCCGTGTATTGCCTGACGGCTCGTTCAACTACAAGCCGAAGCGTGACGTAAATGGCATTATCCAATGCAAGTCACGCATAGACCAAGAGGCTTGCATCTATGCTGACAACGTGCGCAAACTTCGGCAGCATGAATATGACAATGCCGCCCTGTATTCCGACCGTGAGGAAGAAATCATTGAACAGAATGAACGTAGCGCACAAGACTTCATTAAATATTTCATTGACATCATAGACAAACGCCATCCCAATAGTTCCAATGCCATCATTGTGAATTGGAACCGTGTGGGTGAGTTGTTGAAGATGTATTCAGAAGGAAAACCAATACCTTTCAAGAGCGTAACGGTGAAACTGTTGGAGGACATCAAGATGTTTCTGCTTCGCGCTCCTTTGGGAGGGAACAAGAAAGGGACGGTGTCACGCAATACCGCCTCTACCTATTTCGCCATTGTCAAGGCAGGAGTGAAGCAAGCTTTCATTGACGAATATCTCACAGTGGATGTGAGTGCCAAGGTGAAAGGCATTCCATCGGAAGACAAGCTGCGAGCATCGCTCACTCTTGACGAAGTGAAGCGATTGGCTGATACCCCTTGCGAGAGTGATGTACTTAGACGCGCTTCTTTCTTCTCTATCTTGACAGGTTTGCGTCATATAGATATCAAGAACTTGAAGTGGAAGCAAATATCACAGACAAGCAACGGCAGTTGGCGCATAGATATCTCACAGATAAAGACAAAGGTGGGTGCATATCTTCCCATTTCCGACCAGGCGTATGCCATGTGTGGTACTCGTTCTGAAGACGAGGAGCTTCTTGTTTTTGCAGGGTTGCAGAACGCTGCCTGGATTTCGAAGCCATTGAAGAAATGGATAGAGGCTGCTGGCATCAAGAAACATATAACCTTCCATTGTTTCCGACATTCGTATGCAACGCTCCAGTTGGAACTTGGCACGGACATCTATACAAATCAAGTCGATGCTTGGACATACCAATGTCAAGACCACCCAAATATACTCCCACATCGTTGACTCAGCAAAGGAAAAGGCTGCCAACACCATACATATTGACAATTTACAGAGTCAGCAACCAATAATATAGATTTTACGCTTGGTGGCGATTGCCACCTTTGATAGTCAATGAGTTATACTCATCGTTTATTCTATTTCCACCGCATTCCCCTCATTTGCCACCATACAAATGAGGGGATTTTTCATTCCTAAACATCCGTTTTCTTATTGCTGAACTATTTCCATGTATTCCTGAGTGAAATTCTTGCTCAGACAATGATTTCTACATAACTAAGCATAAGCATCTGTCTTAACAAAATCTAAAACATTAGGGCAAATCAGGGGCTATGACAGGTGCTAATTGTGTGGGGCTGTTCCACTTGTTTTGCACCAATAAACAACCGGATATCTTTGCGGCACAATTCAAAAAGATTCTAATCATGGAAATAGAAGTAAAATCGTTGGAGGAGATGCCGGGAGCATTGTCCTACCTTATCAAATCAGTTGAAGAACTGAAGATAACTGTAAATGTCTTGCAAACTAAGCAAGAGAACAACAAGCCCAAATGGATGGATATGGATGAACTTTGCGCTTATCTGCCTTCACATCCAGCCAAGCAGACTGTCTATGGATGGGTTTCTGCCAAACAGATACCTGTACATAAGATAAACAAGGCTTTGGCTTTTCTGCAATCAGAAATAGACGAGTGGTTAAAGAGTAAGTCGTGCAAGTCGGAGAATGATTTGATGCGTGAGGCTGAGGAATTCATCAACTCAAAGAAAGGCAAGGGTGGGGTATGGAGATAACAGACGTCTATCAGTTCTCGTTCTTCCGCAAGCCTATCCTAAATACCGAACCATTGCGATCAGTCGGTATCATTGACATCTATCGTTATATCGTTGGGCATTATGCCATGCTGCCGACTGCTGCCTTGCGCAATCTCACTAATAAGGCTGAAGCCAAGCGCTATAAAGCAACGCATTTTGACTATTGCACCTTTTCTGGTTTGTTCAGAAAACGTAGAGAAGATGATTTGCTGATGCATTCCGGTTTGATGTGTATTGACTTTGACCATGTGCCAGATCTCATAGGCTTGAAGCAACGATTGCTTGCCGATGAGTATTTTGAGACCGAACTCATGTTTGTCAGTCCGTCTGGTGATGGCTTGAAATGGATAATTGCTGTTGATTTGCAAGGTATGGAACACTCACGTTTCTTTAGGGCTATAGCCAATTATCTTGCACATGCAGGTTATCCAAATGTGGATATGTCAGGAAGCGATGTTGCTCGTTCCTGCTTTCTGCCTTATGATCCTGATGTTTTTATTAATCCCAAATACGAAGAACATGTCAAAGAAAATATTTTCCGCCCAAGTATGGGAGAATGTCCATTCTGAAGCATTGCCAAGCAAGCTGAACGATGTGGAAAAGCAGACTTCATCCATCGTATATAGCGATGTGGAAGAAGATATCAACCGAGTGGTCTGTGAAATTGAAAGTCTGCACATAGACATTGCCCCATCTTATAATGATTGGGTGAATTTGGGTTTTGCTATTGCTGATGGTTGTGGGGAAAGCCGTAGGACATATTTCCATAGGCTCAGCAAACTTCATCACGACTATCAATATGCAAGAGCTGACAAGCAATATACATATTGTCTGCAAGGCAAACAGCAAGGTATCACCATAGCCACATTCTTCTACATGGCAGAACAAGTGGGCGTTTCACTGAAAGGTAGCCAAATATCCATTTATCCAAATCTCCAAAATGGAGAAACGGGAAAATGGGTAAAAGACGAGTGTGAATTGCCTGCATTTCCTGAAGATGTGTATGAACAATTGCCAGTGTTCTTGAAGGAAGTTGTTGACAATGCCATTTCTGCAGACGACAGAGGAACAATATTGATTGGATCCATTGCAACACTCTCTGTATGTTTCCCTAATTTCTGTGGAGTTTATGATGAGCGGGTCGTTTATCCTAACCTTTACCTTTTCGTGACGGCAGAGGCTGGTATGGGCAAAGGGGCATTGACTTTGTGCCGGGAGTTGATAACACCCATCAATCGGCAACTCCATGAATTGACGAAAACTCTTGATGCGCAATATAAGGCAGACATGGCGGAATATACCAAGGGGAAGAAATCGGAAAATGCTCAAATGCCAGAACAGCCTCCTATAAAGACGCTCATAGTGCCAGCCAACAGCAGCGCAAGTGCATTCAAACGTATTGCAAAGGAAAATGATGGCATCGTGATTCTGTTTGAAACCGAAGGAGACACATTAAGCCAAACTTTGAAATCGGACTTTGGCAACTATTCGGATGTATTGCGGAAGGCATATCATCATGAACCATTAGGGGCAAACCGCGCCAAGGACAGAGAGTTCTACGATGTTGACAATCCACGCATATCCGTAGTCTTGGCTGGTACGCCAGAACAGGTATGTCGTCTCACGCCGACAGCTGAGGATGGCTTGTTCAGCAGATTTGCGTTCTACTTCATTCCATTCAAGAGAGGCTTTCGCAATGTGTTTGCCACAAGCGATGTATCACAATCAAAGAATGCAAAATTCAAGTTGTTGGGAGAGCGTTTTCTTCATTTGCGTGAATCTTTCATGCGGGAAGGCAACTACACGTTCTATATTCCAGAACACTTACAAATGCAGTTCTTGAAACACTATGAGAGTACCAACGATGAATGCTGTGACGAAGTGGGTAATGGTATGCAAGGCATCGTTCGCCGTATGGGATTGATAGCTTATCGCATCATGATGGTATTGACAGCCGTGAGGACATTTGAAACGGAAATGTTCAAACTTCCTCATGCTCCAGACTGTTCAGTTCCTCTTTTCTGTCAAGAAGAGGATTTCCGTACTGCGATGAGTATCTGCGACACGTTACTTGCCCATTCGGTTTTCATCTACCGAAAACTGATGAGAGCCCAGAGGCGCTCGGTTCCAGACCTGCAAGAAAAAAGTGTGGCTTCAAGACGTAACGCTTTCTTCGAGTTACTGCCCAATACATTCACCAAAAAGGACTACGATGCTCTTATTGAAGCACAAAACGAGAATCGAAGCACAGCTTCAAAGTGGATAGATGTGTTCATAAAGGAGCGTCGGCTATGCCGAGTGGAACAGGGAATTTATCAAAAGAAAGAAGGGTGATTTTTAGAGTGGCAAGTTTGTGTTTTAGTGTCACTAAAACTGTAGCTTCATGCCATCAAGGCAAAACTCCGATTTGCAATGGATGACATGACGTACTTTCCACTCTAAAAAATCACCAACACATCATACCTTTATTGAATATGAGACAATGACAAAAGTAAAAGAAAACAGAGGTGGTCGCCCCAAGTTGGCTGATTATCAGAAGCGCACGAAGTTAGTGCGGATAATGTTTTGTGAGAATGATTTCATCTACATTCAATCCAAGGCATCAAAAGCAGGATTGTCCGTCAGCGAGTATTGCCATCAGGCAGCAATGGACAACCATATAAGAGAAACGATTTCTCCTGAATTGGTAAAGCAGATTCGTGATTTGTCGGGTACTGCAAACAATGTAAATCAGATTGCACACCAGATACACATTGACGGTTTTGATGCCGTAAAGGAGCAATGCCTGCATATCATTGCTGCAATCAGCAATATTATTAATCAAGTAAAGCCTATGCGTCATGATAGCTAAGATAATGAACAGGGTAGACTTTGGCGGCCTCGTCAACTATGCCCATAATGACAAGAGCCAAACCAAGCGAGCCAATCTGTTGGCTCACGAAGGGGTATGCATAACGGACAACAAGACTATTGCTGACAGCTTTTATGTTCAAGCTGCCATGCGTCCCAATCGCAAGAAACCAGTAAAGCATATAGCACTCTCGTTTTCTCCGCGAGACGCAGAGCGTTTTCCTGACAATGAAGAGGGTGACGCTCTTATGGCAGAGATTGCAAAGGAATGGTTGAAGCGTATGGGAATCGTCAATACGCAGTTTATCATAGCCCGCCATCACGACACCAAGCATCCACATTGTCACATTGTTTATAACATTGTAGACAATGACGGAAATGTTCTCTCTGATAGAAATGAGCGTTATCGCAGTGCTCGCATCTGTAGAGCTTTGACAGAGGAATATGGTCTGTACATCGCTCGAAAGAACAGTAAAGAACAGAACTTGAATCGCTTGCGTCCGCAGCAAATGAAGAAAGCACAGCTCAAAACTGCAGTTTTGGATGCACGACAAGCGTCTAATAACTGGGAAAGTTTCATTGCCGAACTATCCAAACGGCATATAGGGATGCAGACGACATCCAATAAGTTGACAGGTAAAGTCGTAGGATTGTCATTCTCCTTAGACGAAACGCATAGTGCTGGCTCTCGTTTAGACTCGTCTCTCTGCTATTCCAACTTATGTGTATTCTTCGGTCAGGCATTGGAAGAATTGATCTTTCAGCCTCATGTCCAGACTACGGAATGCGGCAGTGGTCTTACCAATAGTCAAGGTTGGCGTGACAAAGATGAGGATAAGGACAAGTGGAAACTTCAACAGCAAACAAAGTATAAACCTTCAAAACGCAGAAGATAATGAAAGAAGATATCATCGCAGCAAACCTCAGCAATCTCCGTGCTGATATTCAAGCATTGCCACAAAGAATTGCGGAAGAACTGCAACGTAATAACCTAGAAACATCAACGCCATCACAAAAGCTTGATGATGACAACTTAACTGAGCTTATATCTCAAGCCGTAGATGTGGCCTTGCAGTCTCGCCTTTATGATGATGAGAAGTATGTGGATAAGATTGTTGGTTCCTTTACGGAACTTGCCAATATGTATAACATCGTCACTGCCAACTGCAACAAAAATGCAGAGACTCTTAATCGCAATATCCAACTGACGGAAAAACGGTATACAGCAATGATGGTACTTATGCAAGCGAAGGAGTCCAAGGCAATAGAGCAGCCACCCATACCGCAAACCATGAAAGCCTTGCCACGATTTATTTTCATGTCGTATCCATGGTATTGGATAAAGAGGATGTATCGAAGCGAGCACTTCCGCCAGTTCCTGGTTATCTGCATGGCTTGCCTCCTTGCTGTGTCTGTGTTCCTGACAATATTCTTGGCGTATGATAATGCGCAGTTGAGAAGATATTGATTGCCACATATATGCGCTAATAGATCAATGATATAGCAATGATTGAGGCTGTTGCTTATGTTACCATGTTGATGTTTGCTGATAACAAAGATGCAGCAACCGTTATGTCTAAATCGTGTGGCGGTGGTGGCTCATCTCTTGAATCTGGCTGTGACAAGAAGGATGATGAAGATGGCTGGAAGGTTGCACACCGCTGCGTCCAGATGACACACTCCATGTGCAAGCCAAAGCCACGATATCGTGGTTTCCACAGATAAACAACAATAGCTATGCTTCAAGAGAAGCAAGAACAGAGAAGGAAAACCTGACTTTGAGACATTGTAAACGACATCGAGCAGGAGGTGGAGAGAGACTCTTGTCTGGTTTTTCTTCGGTATGGGCATCGTCATTGTTGGTAGTGTTATCATCCTTTCCATCGGCAAACACTACCACTGGTTTTAATCATCTGTTGTTCCCATCATGGCTGATAGTACACAATTTGGGAATAATAAACCCACTGATGTTTGACAGTTCTGCTAAATATCAGTGGGTTACTATGTTCTGTCGTCAATCTATAGAAGATGAATAGCTATATTAAAGATGACTTTACGATAATTCCAACTAGAAATAATATGGAGGTTATAAGGAGCATACAAAACTTGAATACAATGAATTTATGGCTTCTCTTGTTGATAGAATCCATTTTAGGTTCATGTATATGATCAATTTCGTCTTGACTCTTATATTCATCTAGTTTATATAGTTCGTCATGATAGCTCATAGTGTCCCAAAAATAGTGAATCAGATCGACTAACAAGAAAAATATTGCTAATAGCAAACTCCACAACAACCAGCCGTTTGGAATATCAAGCTTACCATCTGAATATGTAAGAATCCAGATAGTTCCTACAATGCCAAGAATTAAGTTCCTTGACACTGTTGAAAATTTACTTGATTGATTGTACATGAATTCCTGAGTCTCGTCAAGCAACTCTTGTTTCCTCTTTAGAAAAGGATCATCTTTTGATTGCTGGACTTCCTGACGGTCCTTTTGAACGAGTATTTTGTCCCTGTTGCTCCGGTTTGGAGTTTTGTTGCTGTGGGGACGGTTTCTGTGTGTTTTGTTTGTTGTCATTTGCCATGATGAGAAATAACTTTATTTATGTTTAAGAAATGCAATTATGGTTCCAAGAATACAGGTGCTCCATTAATATGATTAGGATAACTTTCCATCAGTTTCTCAATCAATTTGTGATCTTTTAATATTTCAACCATTTGTGGATCTTCAATAATCTTGAAAGACATATATTTTTTACCAATCCTCTTGCTCGGATAATGCAGTTCAAGCATATCTTCTGCTGTCATCACTTGATGAGAATTAACCTTGTAAACAAGCAACTCTGAGATATTGCGGGAGCTATATAAAACCAATATCGAAGCGTTGTTTATGCAGTCTTTATCTTCATCAATAGATCCTGCTCTGTTTCCTAATCTAATATTGTAAATGCCGTTGCTGTTGATCCACTCGAGGTGTTTCTTGCTTTTGTAACATCCAATCAGGACAGTTTTATCTCCCCCAAACAAATCAATTATTTCTTGGTCCAGCCGATTCCACTTGTAGCATTCGAAGGGCTCTGCAGCTATTTCACTATATTCGGTATCTGGCAATTCATAGGTAAACTCGGCTTGTTCTGATTTCAAGTCTTCTTCGTATTGTGCTAATGCTTCTGCATCATCAATTTTCCTTTGATATTCAGCCAAGCCTAATAATTTTTGATTTTGTATAGTCAGTGCACGAACAAGGTCAAAGTCAATGAGAACTTTTTTCAAACCTTGGATCAATTTTTGCAGATGAGAATCTTCTCTAACATTATTGAAGAGTTTATCTACAGCCTTGTTCGGGTCTACATCTGGATTGATAATAGGCTCTTTAGAACTGATGAATTCAAGTGGGGCTCCAGTTAACTTAGATAATTCTACAAGTTCTTTATCTGTGTAAAATTCACTAGGCCATTTTCCGCTCTTGGCTTCATTTGCTTCATTGGATAATAACGCTGCGTTTTCCTTTGTTAAAGGCCAAAGGTACTTTGACGGCATAATGTGATCAATATGCCACGTTCCTCTTTTGTTATAGTCAAGTTCCTTTCCTGTCTTAAAGCATTTTCCACCAAACAGTTCAAAAACTTCTTTAGGATTTGCTTTGTTGTCTGTAGCAGACAGCAAGTCGCCAATTCTTCTGTTTATTGTTCCTTCAAAAAGTTGTTCATGTGTACGTAAGCTATTTAAATTTGCATTGATTGCAGCTTTACATGCTTTACATTCAGCCTGTCTATTTAAAGGCTTCCAAGCAGTAGAACCTGGCTTGTCGTTATGCAAATCAAAACATGATACAGGGAGTAGTCTACCACATTTTGAACAATGCTTCCAATATGAAAATACATCTTTTGTCTGCATTCTGAAAAATGCAGTCCAAAAGCCTTGGCAGTGTGGATCATCACTTGATCGCCATTCTTCAGGAAAGTTATCCATACTATCTGGAATATCAGAAAGAATGGAATGCTCATAACCACATTCTGGACATAACCAGACACAATTACCCATTGCTTCCTCTAAGGTTGGCAATGATAAACCGATGTTTGCTTTTACAGTTGCTCCACAATTTAAACATGGGAAGCAGACCCAAGCTTCCTTATGATTAACACCTTCTTTATTGGCGAACCCTGTTTTATTAACTGTTGCTCTTCTTGCCATAATATTACTCAATTACTAAATATTGATGCTCAGAAACACTTCCTATATCTACGATGCCAAACTTTTCAGTAGCTGTGACATCTTCAGAATAGAGTTTTGCTTTTCTAAAATAGTGCAATGCCTTTTCACGAAGTATCTCACCCATATTACACTTGTCACTTTTGCCTAAATGCATGACAAAGTAGCCACCTTGTTTAAGGCGTTCTCTAGCATTTTCAAAAATAGAATCATAGATATCAAAGCTTACTTTTTGCTTTTCGTCAACATACTTTTCTGGCTCACTATTGAATGTATCTTCGTTCCATCCAGTGAACCAAAGTCTGATCCAATTTGCCATATAGAATTTGGTACTATCATAAAAAGGAGGTGAAGTAATAATTGCATCAAGATCCTCAATTTGATCATCCCAGTGTTTCGTTGAATCACCTAAGAATATTTGACCTTCTTGAAATATTTTTGGCATCTCAGAATTTAGCGATTTTTTCACTTTCTCTGATACCTTCTCAATTAAGCTTTTATATACAAATTCGCCAGAAGGAGCATATGGAACAATAGGGTGAGATTTTCTACTCAAAGCATACGGGCGATTGCCGTGTAGTATATGCAATAAGCTAGATATGACCAGAAATTCTTCTGGTTTTGTAGGCGGATTTTGTTGAAAAAATTGCCGTGCGGAAAGTATTTCCTTAAATGTGTTTGGTTCGTAATACTCGCCTAACGTCTTGTTATATCCAAATCGAGCATTTTGCTGTATGTATTCTGGAGTTGGCTCATTATTAGCAATATATTCGCTAAGCTGACTAATGAACTCATTGCATAAGTCTTCACTACATAATTGTACCTTAGCTGAAGATACATAAAATGCAAGTGGACTAATATCGATGCCAAAGCTCTTTTTCCCGTTCAAAGCAGCTTCAAACGGAATCGTTCCAACACCGGAAAATGGGTCGAGTACTCGACCTCCTTTCGGCACAAATGTTTGAACTAAAAAATTTGCAATCGCAGGTTTAAGTTTTCCCTGATATGAACACAGAGAATGATTTGGATTCCCCCAATTCTTTTTTGAATATGGAGGTTGACAATAAGGCAATTCTTGCATTACCTTTCGCCATTTGGCATCGCGATATTTAGACATTTTTATAACTATATTTAAGCAAAACTTGTGATACAATCTTGTTATTTCTAGATCTTCTTTCTCTGAGCACAATTCGTTCATCAAATTGATACCCAAGCGCCTTTAATACTTCGTTTAGAATAAGATCTGTTGGTATATGAACTCCACCAAAGATAGAATCACCAAGATCGACATACAGTTTAGCATTGTTGCTAAGATGTTTTGTCAAACCAGAAAAGAGTTCATGCATTTCAGCAAAATAGCACTTTGCCATAAGTGGTATTCGTCTATCATATGCAGTTTCTTGTAACCTTTTAAAAGTCTTGTCGAATAGTGGGCTCTGCAAGTTGATTTTTTTGTTGCTGTACTCTTTTTTAACATCACATATTGCACTGGTTAATGCATCATCACGAAACAATCTTAAACTATTCTTGTTTGTCAATTCTTTCAAGAACCAAAGTTCCAATTTGGTGTTTCGAAAATAGTTTGTTCCATTTAAGTAAGGAGGAGAGGTTATTACTGCATCTATCTTTGATGGAGGAACTGCATTGCCAACCTGTTTGGCATTGTAACAAAGGAGTACATGTTCACAATTCATCGTAATAGTAGCCTCGTCAACATCTTCTGCTATCTGATTGATCTTATCAGATAAGATTTCTTCCAAGGTTTTCATTTGGGTTTCTCTTTCCTTGGATGTTTTGAATCTAACATCACCTTGTTTTTTCAAATATGAAACTGGTAATAAACAAGCGAAGCATGCAACTGTTAGCAAATTAGCAACAGTTGTATCTTCTTGAGATATTTGATCTATATATGTTCGAAGTCTTAATATTTTTGAGTATTGATCATTAGGAAAATATATACTTTTCCCAAAGACGTTTTGATAAGCAGTCTTTAGTTCTTCCGATTCATTACAATTATAAGATTCTGTCAAAATACTTTTGGCAAATTCATGGAGATGAGAGGCCTTTTGATGTCGGCTTTCGGAATCCATTGTAAGTATTTCAATCTTAGTGCTTATCAAAAATCTTAAAAGAGGATTAACCTCAGAATACACTGTAGGTATATTTAGAGAATCTGATGCGAATAGAGTTGTTCCTGTACCAGCAAAAGGCTCATAAATAAGTTGTGCAGATGGCACATTTTCTTTGATTATGGTTGTAACAAAGTCTGGTGAATATCCTTCAATATAAGGATACCATCTTTGAAATGGAACATTTTTACTATTTACAAAAGTTACGTCATTTGACTTATATGATTCTTTCTTTTTTGCCATATCTTAATATTGTAAATCGTTTATGTAAGAGTCACATAATAATGACGCTACATTAGTATCAAGTACATTTGCAATTTCTCTTAATTGCTCTAGACTTGGCTGAGAAGTATTGGTGCACCATTTTGACACGGTACTCTCATCCTTACTCAGTTGAGAAGCAAGCCATCTATTGGTCTTTTTCTTCTCCACAAGAATAACCTTTAAGCGATTTATATCTTTATTCATTGCCATTAATTTTTCTGCAAATATACAGAATTTATATCTAAACACCAAGAAAAACTTGAATTATCCGCCAAACATTTGAATGTAATACCATATTTTTGGGCTTTATTATCATCTAAAGGTGTTATTAATTGGAACGTAATTGAGATAATAATCTTGTTGAGAAGATGACTGATGCTGTTTTTTATATAGACTCCAATTATATGTGAAAATGCATGCTATAAGGTATTTCAATCAAAATGATAAAAAAAGAAATTGCGGATGCTTTCCACGTTAATTATTATTATCTCTTGTTTGCAATAAGGGGTTTTCTTTGTTTTTGTTCCTAGTTTGTTTCTTTTCTATCTATGGTGTTCGTATGTGCTCTGATAATCAGCATGTTCAGAGATTCTGATAAGATTTCAAGAATAAGATTATGAAGAATGTAAGTGCATTCGTTTTATCGTGGCCTCGTGCAACCTTATCCTTTATTCTCTAATCTTATCAAGCTATCCTTTCGTTCCTGGCATCTTCTTATACACGAATCCTTCACCACCGGGGAAGTAAGCTTCGAACACCGTGCTGAGGAATTGGGCTATGCTTTTACGCTTCTTGCCAATCTTGAAGAAAGCGGAACTGGCATACGCCATGAGGTCGGCTTGGCTGCATTTGGCATTAACGGCTATGCTGACTTTGGGTATTACTACCAGGTCGCGCTCGGCAAAGGCAATGGCACAAGCGTTGATGGCCTCTTGTTCTTCTTTGCTGAACACGCTCATCTTTGCTGCAAACCAGTCGAGTGCTTCTTGTACTTTGTGCTGCTGATCTTCATCCACGGCTTGCGACATTGCAACAGCACGTTTCTGTTCAAGTTTCTCCACCGTGTCTTCAAGCACCGCAACCTTTTTCTTCATGACATTGTACTTCACCATATTCGCCATGACGAAGCAATAGCAACACACAACGACTATGAACACAAGCACGGCTTGATAGCGCAGCTCGTCCACAATATCGTTCAGCCCTGCAATGTAATGGCTCATCATTGGCACTGCCATCAACGACAGCGCAGCACCAACATACATAAACCTAATCTTTGCCTTGTCGCTTATGGGCGATATGCCTACAAACAAGGCAAGGACGAGCGACAATGCGCAGCAGCAGAGTGCCAGTAATGCTGTTCCCATATTCTATTCTGTTTTATGTTCTTTGTCAAACAATTCATCATCCTCATGAAGCAGATATTCATATTCGGTACCGATAAGACTTTCACGGTCATATTCTTTTCTGTACTCCATGATGTAATAACTTATGGTTTCGGGATATTCATAGACGAATCTTCGACACACTTTCTTGTACATAAGCAATATGCGTTCGTCTTCGGCAAACTCAAACAGATAGTCAAGCATACGGCCTACTTCATTTGCAGTTGCGTATTTCCTCGCACAGAACTCCTCCACAATGGGAGCATACTCTATGGCTGCTCTCTCACGAATTTGCATAAGTCCCTTTGCCAATTCTTTTATTCCTGCAAAGAATTCCTGATAATCCTTGTCCTTACTGATATCATTCATGATATGTCTTTTTTAATCTTTCAAACAAGCAAGCGGTATGACTTTGACTCCGTCTGGGCGTGTGTAAGCCATGCTGCCACCTGTCATGACAATCATCAAGTCGGGTTCGCGCAACGGCACCTGCTTTTCTGTCTCATTATGCACTTGAATAAGTCGTTTAATTTCCAAAAGATGTTTGGCTCCTTCTTCTATTTCACGGCTGCCAAGTTTGCACTCTATCAGAGCATAGCGTCCATCGTCAAGATGAAGCACCAAGTCGGCTTCCAGTCCGTAGCGGTCGCGATAGTATGACAGGCGGCTATCGTGAGAGGCTGAATACACCCTAAGATCTCGTGCGCACATTTGCTCAAAAATAAAGCCAAATGTCTTTAATTGAGTCATTAAGGATTCTGGTGACAGGTTGAGTAATGCGACTGCAACCGATGGATCACAGAACGCTCGTTTGGGTCTGCTTTGGATTGTTGTCTTGCTCCTTATGGAAGGGCACCAAGCCTCTATGTCTTGAATGACAAACAGTTTTTCCAATGCCTCGATGTAGCTTTCAAGCGTAGGCCTGGTACATTCTACATCATCAGAAGCAGTAACGTCTGCCAATATGGATGTGGTTTTCGCCAATGTAGAGATGTTGCGTGCGTATGATTTCATTATCAGGTGCGCCAATTTCTGATTTCTCTTTACTCCATCTATGCGTGATATGTCATTCTTATATACAGACTTTACATACTCTTTGGCAACAAGTAATTTTGACTTGTCGTCACCTAAATTCAATGTTGCTGGCCAACCTCCTCTGCATGCAGCAAATATGATTTCTTCCATTTTTAGTTCCGAGGTAGCGAAGATTTCTTCTTGAGGATTGTCGAACATCTCCATCAATGATACGCTGCCGTTAGATTCACCATATTCCCACAGGCTCATGGGTAGCATCTCCATCCGAGAAATACGCCCTGTTCCGCTATGATGGATTTTACTGTCGTCAATAGCGTTAGACCCTGTCAAAATGAATTGACCAGGCAAGCCACGCTCATCAACCTTTGTGCGCACTGCATCCCATAGCATTGGGGCATCTTGCCATTCATCTATCAAGCGAGGCACTTCCCCTTCTAATAAGAATGAGGGCTTGGTAATGGCTGTAGCCAAATATTCTTCACGATGGTCAGTATCTTGTAAACTAATAACACTATTGGCCAACTGCTTTGCAGTGGTGGTCTTGCCACACCATTTTGGCCCTTCAATGAGTACTGCTCCCATTGCTTTAAGATGCGCTTTAAGTCGCAAGTCAAAGACCCTATTTAGATATGTCATATTCGATTTTGTTTTATGCTGCAAAGGTACTCATTTTAAATTGATTACCAAACGTATTTTAAGTTTTTGATGTGTTTTATTTTGAGTTTTTGTTGTAATCCATTTGTAATTTTTGAGGTGTTTCATTTGTAGTTTTTGGGGCATTTTATCATGTGTCTTTGTGGTAAAGCACTACCTTTTATCCCAATTCGGTCATTCGGACTTGTTGTGTGTTTTTTAGGAGAGCAGATTTTGCTTGTCTTTGTTAGTGAATAATAGCGGGCTATTCTGGGCTAAAAACAAGCACGAGGTGCCTTATAAAAACAAAAGGCAACAAGAAGTAATAAAAAAGATACCTTTTGCGACCTAATGTCCGATTTAGGCTCATAGGGCGCGTGAATACTTGGTTCGAACTCATTAGCCTAAACCACCCGGAACCCCGCTTGCTCAAATCCCAAGTCTCAAGACCTCCACAACCTGCAAAGAATGATATCATGTTCATTGCAATTATTGTAACTATTCAGCAATAGTGTAGGCATGCAGCATCCTACCATCCTATAACG